>Ga0157375_10000025_pt1 | contig 224384 bp, 168 predicted proteins | sample M35metaG_FD_115311 | JGI IMG/M metagenome (GOLD analysis project Ga0157375, IMG submission 115311) | Miscanthus rhizosphere microbial communities from Kellogg Biological Station, Michigan, USA - M3-5 metaG | ecosystem: Host-associated > Plants > Roots > Rhizosphere > Soil | place: USA...
GCATCGTTCCTGTTTCACCAGATTTCTGCTTTCAGGTTTCCGCTTTCTACTTTGTTTCGTGGTCCTGCCATTCTCGTCTTTCTCCTATCTCCTGGTCCATGGTCAGTGGTCCTAAATCCCTTAATCGGTGCGTTTAGGTGCGTTTTGGTGCGTTTAGGTGCTATCGGGACCTATTTTGACTTAACCCAGCCATCGATTTTCATCATTGGGCAAGTGCAATATTTCTGAGGTCGCTTTCAGATTTCAAATTTCTACTTTCTGCTTTGTTTTTGACGCCAGGAGAACTCAGGAGAGGTTTCGTCATCCGCGCATGCCAAAAATGGTGAGTTAAAGTTAGCCCAGGCGAAGCTAAGTGACGCCAAGTGAGGCCAACAAAAAAAATAGAAACACCAATTTCCTTGGTCCGACCTCCGACCTGCGTCTGCAACTTTTCAACTCTTGATATTCGAATCCAGGCGTCCCGCCAATTCCTCCGCCGGATAGGTCCAGATTTCTGCGAGGGTGGGATGGTAATGAGGCAAGGCTGCAAGCTGTTGTACAGTCATTCGGGCATGCATGGCGACGATGATTTCGTGAATCAACTCGCCACCCATTGGACCGACGCAACAGCCGCCGATAATTTCACCCGTTAGCGGATCAGCAAGCAATTTTACAAAGCCATCCCTGGCTTCCATGATCATCGATTTACCATGGTCCTTGAACCAATAAGTGGCCACCAAGTACGAAATATTCCGAACATGTGCCCGCTGCTCAGTCAGACCAACAGTCGCAATCTGTGGCTCAGTAAAAATGACTTCGGTCAGAAGTCGATAATCCATACTCTTCATCCTTTCCGGATGAGCAACATTGTGACCTGCGATCTCGCCTTGCTGAACCGCAATATGGACGATCTCATGTAATCCCGCACAGTCTCCAGCGGCATAGATGTGTGGAACGCTTGTTTGCATATGAACATTGGTGACTATCCGCCTGTACTCGATCGCGATGCCCAACTTCTCCAGGCCGAGCTCGGCGATATTCGGAATTCTTCCGAGCGCAAAAAAAACTTCTTCTGCCTGCACACGGATGGTTTTCCCTTCGTGCAAAAAAGATACCTCTTTGTGATCCCCGTGCCGCCGGGCATCGAGCAGCTTAGTACTTGTGTAAATCGTCATGCCTTCGAGACGAAACACTTTTTCAAGCTCTTCGCCTGCATCAGCATCAAACTCGTGCAGCACGTGAGGGCTTCGTTGAATCAAAGTAACCTGGACACCGAAACGGGCAAAGAACTGGGCAAATTCGACCGCCACCGCGCCGCCGCCCAGCACCATCAATGATTTTGGCAAACGCTCCAGCTTCAACGCGGAATCGCTGTCAAAGTAATCGATCTCATTAAGTTGAGGCAGAGGTGCAGGAGCGATTGTTGAGCCCGTCGCAATAAGAAACTGTTTGGCAGTAAGCTTAGTTAACGGGGCGTTCCCGCCAGAAGGGCCGGTGTGAATCATTCTTAACTCAAGTGTGTGTGAATCCACGAATCGGGCGTGCGCGCGGATAAATTTGAATTTGCCGCTCGCGAGCTGCTCCTGTCGATATTCGGCAAATTCTTTTATAAGCGCATCCTTGCGGGCCATGACTTTGCTGAAATCAAAAGTGGGTTTGCGCGCATGGATACCCCAAACTTCCGCCTGGCCAACCTGGTGCATCACCTCCGCCGCATAAAGCAGAGCTTTGGTTGGCATGCACCCGCGCAAAATACAAAGCCCCCCGACCTCCTCCCCGCCTTCGATTACAACAACCTTTAAACCCTCATTGGATGCGGTCCGGGCAGCGGCGTAACCGGCGCTGCCGCCGCCAATGATTGCCAGGTCGAAATCGAAATGTGGCGCTCTCTCGCTCATACGCTGAGCATGGGGAATGAAGGGGAAAGTGGCAAGAGATGGGGACGTTGGATAACACAGGTGGAAATCAGAACAGTTGTTGCCGCGTGTTTCTCATTCACTGACTTAATTGACACAAGACTTCCATGTGCCAATCATCTCGTTCATGAACGAAATAATTTATCCTCGGAGTCCGCGTGAGGTCATGTGTGGCTGGATGCACCTTCCCCGGTTTATTGACAAAATTCGTCTTCACCTTGCCGGCAAGCTGGCCCCGGATTACGAGGCCAATTTTTGCAAAGGATTCGATGGATTATGGCTGGAAACATCTGGTTTGAAATCAGAGCAGTTCATTGAGGTCGTGAAGCGGAGCATCACGGATGGCGAGGTATGCGATTGGGTTCTAAAAAATGTTAAAGCGCCAGAAACTGCGAAGGTGGCGCATCGCGAACGCATGCTGAATTATCCCAAAAAAGATGATGCCGAAATGCAGGCGAGATTAAAAACCCGCAAAGAAAACGCAGGGCTGTCGCACCGTAATGACATCCAAAGCTTCGTCGATTTCATCGATGCAGATGAAAAACGACTGTAATCGGAGGTACGACAGTGTGTTGAAACAATAAAGTTTAAGACTGAAACGGCCGCAAGTCGTTGTTTTTCAGTCTCGACAATTTTAACCATCGCTCAAGATAGAGGCCCGGCCATTTTAGCATTCCAACCAGTTGCGTAAATGGTTTGTAATATGGGATTAGATCGCAAGTTTGCCCTGAGTCCCAAACTGCTAATCCAGCAAAGCGCTATGAAAACAGGGATTTTTCCAGGTGTAACCTCCTGGTTATTTGGAGTTTTCCTGCTGTTGCACGGCCATGTGATGTCGGCGGACTTGTACGTTTCTAATGGCGGAGACGGGTCAATCAAGAGCATAACCCCAGAGGGTACTATCAGCACCTTCGCCACAGGATTCAACAATCCCCAAGGATTGGCATTTGATGCGGCTGGCAATCTTTATGTTGCCAATGGGGGTGATAACACGATCCGGAAGGTAACTGCCGACGGACACGTCAGCACTTTCGCTGATCTCTCGACTTCACCATGGGGGCTGGCTATTGATCGAGCTGGCAATCTGTACGCTTCGGCGGCGAACGCGGGGGCGGTATTGAAGGTGAGCCCAGGTGGCACCATCAACACATTTGCGACTGGTTTTAGCACCCCTACTGGGTTGACTTTTGACGTTGCCGGAAATCTGTATGTCGCTAATGGCGTTAATGGGGTCATCAATAAAGTTACGCCTTCGGGTGCCGTGAGCGTTTTTGCCACAGGCTTTCAGTTCCCTGTTGGATTGACATTTGACAGTTCGAGCAATCTCTTCGCCGCGAACAATCTTATTAATACTGTTAGTAAAATCACCCCTTCCGGGCAGGTAAGCCTGTTTGCCAGTGATGTGCACTTTCCGGGCGGTATCATTGCTGACGCAGACGACAACCTTTACATCGCGCTTATTGCCCAAGGTACAATCAAACGAATTTCTCCTGGGGGAGAAGTTACCATTTTTGTGACGGGGTTGAGAGAACCTCACTTCGTGGCTTTGCGGCCCACCGCAAATTCACCACCCTCAATAAGTTGCCCGACCAACGAAGTTATCGAGTGTGCTGCGCCCGCGAGGCTAAGTGCTCTCGTATCCGATCCTGAAGGCGATGCGCTGGTGGTTTCCTGGAGTGTAAATGGGATGGTAATAGAAACAACGACGATCCCGGCGAATAGTCCACCATTCCTATCCAATGTAGTTCTGACAAACTTCCTGCACCTGGGGACCAATGCTGTTGAAATCACTGTGAGCGATACCGCGAGCAATACCACGTCCTGCACTTTTACAGTCACGGTTATTGATCGGACCCCTCCGGTGATTGTAGCCGCATCCGCGTCGCCCACGATTCTTTGGCCTCCCGATCATAAGATGCTCACTGTAAGAATAAACGCTCTTGTGTCGGATATATGCGGCCCGACTACGTGGAAGATCATTTCAGTGGCCAGCAACGAACCTACTGATAGCCACGACAATGGGAGGGGCACTGTCGACTGGCGGATTATTGATGATCACACGGTACAGTTACGCGCTGAGCGCTCAGGGACAGGACGCGGGCGGGTTTATTCCGTCACAATCCAGGCGACGGACGGGGCAGGCAATGTGTCCGACCCTGCCACGGTTACTGTAACGGTTCCAAAGGAGCCAACCCGACAAGGCGAGCGGCATGGTCGCTCGCTGCTCGATTTCCTGGAACCGGAATCCAGAGCCAGACCGGGTCGACATTGATGGCTTCCCCAGAATCTGGCCCGCTGGTCACGACTGAATGCGGACGCGCCGTCCTTACTGAGCTGCTACGCCGAATGGCGCCGGATTCTGGAACGGTCGATCCAGGATATTTGCGACGTACTGTGCGCCGAGGATGATGAAGGGCAGCGGTGGCGGCAAAATTCACTCTTTGCCGGTGTTCTTTCCCCCGCCGAGGTTTGGGAAATCAAATCGCGCTTTCGCCGCTAGCAACGACACCAGCACATTATCCGCGCCGCTGCGGGTACGAAAGGGGCCGAGAGATTTGGTTTTATCGGCAGCCAGGCATTGCTGGGCAACGATGTTCGCAAGGCATCCTATTAAACATCGATTTTAATATATCATTGGGTTTGACGGATCGTTGCACACCAATGACTTAACGACGATAGGGTGGATTTGCGCTTTGCTCGAAAGGACGTATATTGTTTTGGGGTTATTGTGGTGGTTGTTAGGTTGGTTGTTAGAGTGAGGCGGCTCAGGTTTTTTGACTGAGTCGCCTTTTCTTGTGCCATTCTATGCTGAGTCCCACTTCCTTTGGGGAATGTCGACCTGTTGCCTCTTTGGAAATGTTACCAAGGTCGTGGTCCGTTAGCTTAAAACCCATTTGCGGAACGTAGACATTTGGACAGGGCTGGGAAAGAGAACACTTATCCCGCCTAATCCATCGCCTCATAACGGGAATAACCTTCGACCGCCAATCCTCTCCCAATCCACCGAAACAGAGAACAACTTTATTAATCCTTGACCGCTAAAGTACCCGGGCATTTAATGCGTGCGTTCGTTTAGGCGAATTCATGTTAGCGCAATTTAAAAGCCTGTTTTCCAATGATATCGGCATAGATCTCGGGACGGCAAACTCCCTGGTTTACGTTCGTGATCGAGGGATAGTTTTGCGGGAACCTTCAGTTGTCGCGATCCAGGCAGGTACCACCAACGTCCTGGCAGTCGGCGAAGAAGCCAAAAGGATGCTTGGTCGCACACCTGGAAATATCGTGGCGATTCGGCCCATGAAAGATGGCGTAATAGCCGACTTCGAAATAACCGAAGCAATGCTGCGTCATTTCATCCAAAAAGTTCACCACCGGAAGCTCATCGCTCCCCGAGTCGTGGTGGCCGTTCCCTCAGGGATCACCGAAGTGGAAAAAAGGGCTGTCAAAGATTCTGCTACTCATGCCGGCGCCCGGGAAGTTTATCTGATTGAACAACCAATGGCTTCGGCCATCGGTGTGGGCTTGCCCGTGCATGAACCGGCGGGAAATATGATCGTGGATATCGGCGGCGGGACTTGCGAAATCGCAATTATTTCACTCGCCGGCATTGTCTTCAGCCGCAGCCTGAGGGTGGGCGGAGACGAATTTGACGAAACCATCGTCGCACACATGAAACGCGCCTATAATCTGATGATAGGCGAACGCACAGCGGAAGAGATTAAAATACGGATAGGCTCAGCTTTTCCGCTGGAGCAGGAATTAACAATGGAAGTTAAGGGACGCGATTTGAGCGCAGGGCTGCCAAAAACCCTGACCATTCGCTCGGAAGAAATTCGCGAAGCCCTGCAAGAGCCGCTGTCGAGTATTTTGGAGTCCGTGCGCATCACCCTGGAACGTTGTCCGCCTGAATTGTCTGCCGATCTGGTTGATCGGGGGATTGTCATGGCCGGAGGCGGAGCATTATTGCGCGGCATTGATCGGCTGGTAGCAGAAGAGACTGGTTTGCCAGTCCATATCGCCGATGATCCATTGAGCGCAGTCGCCGAAGGCACTGGCCGGGTTTTGCAGGAACTTCAATTTCTCAAGCGGGTCTCCAATAACTCCAAGTAGTTCCCACCTATCATCCGAGCGGCGCGCAACGCAAAGACGTCAGCGCGTAAACGCATGGCTGTTAAGTATCGAGTCGGTTGCCGCACGCGCCTTCTCGTTACTCGATAGCTGTCACGGGTCCGAAAGCTGTGATGTTAAAACGGCCGCACTATATCGCTTTAGCTCTGATTGTGGTGTTGACACTGACAATTTTGAATTTGCCAAGCCAGACGACTGCGCGTCTAAAACTGGGTATTGGCAGCTTCTTCCTGCCTCTTTTTGGACTCGCCTCTTCCTCACAGCGCGCTATTGAAAAAACCGGCGAAGCCATTGTCCCGCGACAGGAGTTGCTGCGCCAAAATGAAGCCTTGCGGCGGGAAAACACTCAGTTGCGACTCGAATTGATGGACAGCAGCAAAGCTGTTCAGGAAAATGACAAGCTGCGGCGCCTTTTCAATTGGAAACAGCGAAGCCCGCTCAAACTGAAACTTGGCCGCGTTATACTCAGTGAGCCGGCCAATTGGTGGCGGACCGCCCAAATTGATCTCGGCACCCGCGATGGAATCAGCAATAACCTGGCCGTTCTTACCCCTGAAGGTTACCTGATCGGGCGCGTCGCCCAGGCTTTTTATACCCATTCGCAAATCGTAATGGTAGGCGATCACAACTGCAAAGTAGCTGCGCGGGTCGAACCGGGCGGGGATACGGGCATTATTGGCGCTTCGCATCCGCTGGCAAACAACTTAGTCGAAATGGCCTTTCTCCCGAACAACGCGAATTTGAAGTCTGGACAACTCGTAAAGACCAGTGGCAAGGGAGGCGTGTTTCCCGAAAATATTCCGATTGGTCAAATCGTTGTTACTTATCCGGCCGAGGCTGGGCTTTCAAGATCGGCCCAGGTGAGACTCGGCGCCAATCTGGCCAGCCTCGATGAGGTATGGGTGAGATTTCCTTAATGACCTGGATTAATACAATTCTGATTCTGCTTAGCGCATGCCTCGCCGTTTTTTGGCAAACTGCCTTTCATGGTGTCCGCCACTTGCTCGGCGCGCAAATCGATCTGCTCCCGGCCCTCATGGTTTATGCGAGTCTATCAGCGGGATTTACCAGCGTCGTATTGCTGGCTGTCTGTGGCGGCTTGTGGTTCGATTCTCTCTCTGCCAATCCATTGGGAGTCAGCGTGCTTCCTTTATTATTAGTTGGGGTGGCTCTCTACTCGAGCCGCGATTTGATCTTGCGGAGCCAAACGTTCGCTCGATTTTTCCTCGGTTTTACGGCGAGCATCGCCGTGCCTTTTCTTGCGTTAATTCTTTTGCTGACGACCTCGCAGCGGCCGCTGCTGGGCTGGGGAACTTTGTGGCAATTTGTTGTGATGGGCGTGGCGGGCGGCATTGCCGCCCCGCTCTATTTTGAATTGTTCGGATGGCTTCTACGCCTGCTTGGGCCTGCTGAAATGAGTGAGACAAGCTTCCGTTCTGACCGCGAAATCAGGAGGGGGAGATGAGGGAGAAAAGCGGAGTAATGGAGTGGTGGAGCATTGGAGTGCTGCAAACTGGGCATCCGTGTGCAATCGCCCCTCCCATCGCTCCATTACTCCATCACTCCATCACTCCGTTTTGGGAGGGGCCGTGTTAATCTTCGATCAACTCAAAAAGAATGATCCACAACTGCGCGCGATCGCGCTGATTGTGTTGTGCGGATTGGGGCTGCTCGCTGCCGGGCTTTGGTGGGTGCAGGTTGTTTCCGTTCGCGATTTTCAGGCTCACCTTGAAATGCAGTCTTACCGCACGGTGCGCATGCCGGCTGTGCGGGGAAAACTCCTGGATCGAAATGGAATCGTGCTCGCGGAGAACCGGCCCAGTTACAATGTCAGTTTGTACCTGGAAGAACTGCGTAAAGACTTTTCGGCAGCCATTACCCGGGAAGTGACCGGGGCAAAAGGGCAATTAAAGCGCCAGATGGAGGCTGAGCAACGGCGGCTGGGCCGAAAATTGAATGCAAAGGAGAAAAAAGCGTTTGTGCTTTCCACCAAAGAACGCGATCTGCACTGCCAGAAAGCGCGCTATGAGGTTGCCAGCAATATCGTGTTGCAAATCAGCCAGCGTTTGGGCCAACCAATGGTGCTCAATTCTACTAATTTCCAACGCCACTACGAGTCGCGCCTTGCACTGCCTTTTCCGATCGTTACCAATTTGAACGCGGTTCAGTTAGCGATCTTTTCAGAGCAATGCACCCAGCCCATGGGCGCCGAGTTGGAGGTTCAATCCACGCGCATTTATCCCTTCACTAATTTTGCGGCCCACGTGCTTGGCTGCTTAAAGAAAGACAACGACTCTCTTGCTGGTGAAGATGCGTTTTTTTCTTATCGCCTGCCGGACTACCGCGGGAGATTAGGTATCGAGGTCGCGTATGACGACTATCTTCGTGGCCGAGCAGGAGTCAAATCGGTTGGCATCAACAGCGTCGGATATCGGCAGAATGAAAACATATGGCAGCCGGCCGAGCCTGGAAGCAACGTGGTGTTGACACTCGATATCGTTGTCCAACGAAAAGCCGAGCGCGAGTTGCAGATTTCCGGACCGGCTACCCGCGGCGCACTCGTGGTGATGGAGGTGCAAACTGGAGACATTCTCGCGATGGCTTCTTCACCAACAATCGACCCGAACCATTCCATTCAGGGTTATCCCCCTGGGGAGCTCGCCCGCCGGAGGGACGAAATGCTCGCCCCTGAAAAAAATCGTGCGACTCAGGAGAATTACGCTCCAGGATCCATCTTCAAGACGATTGTCGGGTTGGCTTGCCTTGAAAACGGGCTGGACCCGAACGAATTGATTTATAATCCCGGATACTTCCAATGGCGCACCGGAGGCAAAATCATTGATAGAGCGCCTCCTGGGAATTACAATTTTAAAGAAGCACTCAAGCACTCGAGCAATACCTACTTCGTCACCAATGGATTAAAAACGGGGATAGAAAAAATCGTTCGCCTGGGTCAGCGGCTTCATTTAGGCAAGCGTATGGATTTGAAAACGCATCAGGAAACCGCTGGACGTTTTCCGAATTTAAATCGAATCAGCTCGAACTGGCTTGTTGGAGATACAGCCAACATTTGCATCGGCCAGGGGGAAATAGCAGTAACTCCGCTACAGATGGCGGTGATGACCGTCGCTCTGGCCAATGGTGGCAAAGTTTTGTGGCCCCGATTGGTCGATCGGGTCGAGCCTCCGGATCCGGCTGCCGCTCCACCGCTCATTTTCCCAAAAGGCCGGGTTCGCGACGAACTCGGAGTCAAGCCTGAGAACATGAAAATCGTCCACGAAGCAATGCTCGCAGACACACAGGAAGCAGGGGGAACGGGAGTGCGAGCCGCGGTCCCAGGTTTGGAAATCTGCGGAAAAACCGGCACGGCCCAGATTATGGAGGGAAGGAAAACTGTGGCTGAGACCACCTGGTTTGTTTCTTTTGCGCCGGCAGCCAACCCGCGATATGCGGTGGTCGTCATGATCGAGACTGCCGTCAATGAAGGCAGTGGCGGCAAGACTTGTGCGCCGATCGCGGCCAAAATCTACAAAGCATTGCTCGAACGAGAGAGGGCTTTATCCAACCGAAGCCAAGGTGTGGCGAAGGTAAACTGATATGATGAAAGACGTCGTAAACAAGCTTAGCTGCCATGTTTGAGCCCATCTTCAGCGAGAGCCGTTCGCGAATCGATCGGTCGCAGATCGCCGCCTTGCTCGGGTTGATGCTGCTTGGCGTGCTGTTTGTTTATAGCGCTACGATGGTGACTGATTCGGCCCTGTCCGCTCCCCTATACAAGCAAAAATGGCTGCTGCAAATCGTGTGGTACATCGCAGGAATTTCTGCCGCAGTAATGCTTTGCTTCATCAATTACCAAACACTCGCCCGTTGGGGGGCTGTGGCCTATTGGGCGGGAGTGATCGTGCTGGCTCTCGTGCTGGTTCCGCATTTCGGCACCATGCGTTTTGGCGCGCGCCGGTGGTTCGATTTGAAGTTCTTCTTGCTGCAACCCTCTGAGTTTGCCAAGCTGGCATTTATTCTGGCCTTTGCGAATTACTTGAGCCGGCCCGAAGCTGAACTCACGGAGCCGCTCACGTTTTGGAAAGCGATCGGAATGATCCTCTTGCCATTCGTGTTGATCCTGAAAGAACCAGACCTCGGGTCAGCTCTCGTCTTGCTCCCAACAGGTTTGGCCATGCTATTTGCTGCCGGCACACCCAAACGTTACCTGGCCTGGCTGATGGGCGGCGTCGGAATTTTAGCCGCTCTTTTCCTGGTGGATGTGCTTTGGACACCGTCCGGGTGGTGGCAAATCAAATTGGAACCTTACCAACGCCAACGACTGATGGTCTACTTCGGTTCGGACTTCGCATTGCCCAACGCGACACCAGCCGAGAAAGCTCATGCCAAAGAGGAGCAGGCGCAAAAATCCTATCAGGTTCGCCAGGCCTTGATCTCCGTGGGGTCCGGCGGACTGTGGGGCAAGGGCTGGCACAAAGGCAACCAGACCTCTCTTGGCTTCCTGCCGCCGGGCGCGGCGCATAATGATTTCATTTTCTCCGTCATTGCAGAGGAGAAAGGATTCGTCGGCAGCATTGTAGTGCTGTCGCTGTATGGGCTGGTCCTGTTCACCGGACTGAGGACCGCCGGCCAGGCGCGCGATCGCCTTGGCAAACTGCTGGCTGTGGGCGTCGTGACGCTCTTTTTCAGCCATGTGTTTATCAATATCGGCATGAACATCCGAATTGTGCCTGTGACGGGCATCCCACTGCCGCTGCTTTCTTACGGCGGGTCATCAGTGCTGGGCTCGTTAATCGCCATAGGTATGCTGCAAAACGTTTACATCTATCGAAAGGGTTATCTGTTATGAGTGAAAGGAATTTTTCCCGGCGCCGCCGTGGAATGCGCTTCCGGCCCAGCGGCGGGCTGGGGCACGGACAACAGCGCAACGATCGTGACGCCACCCAGGCGCGGGCTGAGGCCGTTGGGGGTCAGTCCGTGAATGAAAAGGTTTATGATCACCGGCACACCGGTGAGATTGAACGCGCCGAAAATGTTGCCGCCGGCCTGCCGCCGGAAGGTTTACCTCGCGAAAATACGGAAGATGCGGTTCCTCAGAAGAAGGATTTTCGTCAACCGCACTTCGAAACCCCAGCCCAGGTGCAGGAGGAGAAAGCTTTCCAACCGGTTCGAGTGCCAGACCAGTCCAAAGGACTGGTGGAGAGCATCAAGGTGGCAGCCACTAATCTGGTCAAGAAAGTCCAGCGCTTGATCAAACCGGTCAAAAAAATTCACAAGGAAGTTATCATTAACGCTGAAACACTCGAGACCCGCGTCGCGGTGCTTGAAGAAGGCAAGCTGGAAGAATTCAACATCGAACGCACAACGGAGGAGCGCCTTGTTGGCAGTATTTTCAAGGGGAAGGTCCGAAATCTTGAGGACGGTCTTAAAGCGGCCTTCGTGGATATCGGTTTTGAAAAGAACGCCTTTCTTCATTATTGGGATATTGTTCCAAGCAGCTTCGACAGTGGCGTCGAAATCGTTGAACGGCCAACTGAGCGAGACCGCCGCCGCGACCGGCCGAAGATTACACAGAAGGATATTCCGCGCGTTTACCCACCCGGTAGCGACATCATTGTGCAAGTGACCAAGGGCCCGATTGGGACCAAGGGTCCCCGAGTCACCACCAACATTGTTTTGCCCGGTCGTTACCTGGTTCTCCTGCCCAATTCCGACCAAAGCGGCATCTCAAGAAAAATCGAAAATCAACAGGAACGACAGCGTTTGAAGAAAATTCTTCGTGAGCTATCCATTCCCGATGGCATGGGTGTCATCATGCGCACTGTAGGAGAGGGTCAGCAGAAACGCTATTTCGTCCGCGACCTCGCCTTATTGCTCGAAGAATGGCGAGATATCCAGGAGCGTATTAAAAAGCAACCTCCTGCAAGTTGCGTCTTTCAGGAACCTGATCTGATCGAGCGCACCGTGCGCGATTTCCTCACGGAAGACGTCGAGCGCATTGTGGTGGACAGCCCGCGCGCCTATGACCGCATGCGCGAAATGATTTCAAAAATCTCCAAGCGCTCGGCCAGCAAGGTCAAGGTTTATTCTGAACCGCAACCGGTTTTTGACCGGTTCAATATCACACGGCAGCTCGAAAACGCCTTTTCGCGACAGGTACACCTTAAAAGCGGAGGGTACATTGTAGTCGATGAAACCGAGGCGCTGGTTGCCATCGATGTCAACACTGGCCGGCATAAAGGAGGAAAGGATCAGGAATCTACCATCCTCAAAGTAAACCTCGAAGCGGCAGAAGAAATCTCCCGGCAATTGCGCCTGCGCAATATGGGCGGCCTGATTGTGCTGGACTTTATCGACATGAAATCCCGCCGCGATCAGCAATCCGTCTACCAACGGATGAAAGATGGGCTGCGAAGGGATAAGGCCAAAACTCACGTCCTGCCCATCTCCCAGTTGGGCTTGATGGAAATGACCCGCCAACGCCACTCCGAAAGCGTTCATGCCGCAGTCTATGATGATTGCCCCTACTGCAAAGGACGCGGAAAAGTTAAAAGCGCTCTAACTATGAGCGTCGAGATTCAACGAAAGCTCAATGAAATCCTGAAGAAACGTCCGCGCGAAGAGGCCGACTTCCAGTTGCTCATCATCGTGCATCCCACAATTCTCGACCGTTTGCGCACTGAGGACGAAAAGCATCTCATCGAAATGGAAAAGCGTTATTTCGGCAAACTTAACTTCCGTAAAGAACCGGCCCTGCATGCGGAACAATTTAAAATCGTTAACGTCGCAACCGGCGAAGAATTGGCCAGCGTGGGAAGCTAAGGCGTTCGTTACAAAATGACTACCGAACAACAACTGGAGTGATCTATTAGAGGGTGTCAGCTAAAACCTGAAATGTAGCGCAATTGTTAATCGGTTCTCAGAATTGCGTTCTGTAAGGCTCGAAAGTTTAGGCTCTGAGAGAGCCAGAAGTATCGAAGGCTTGCCGAATCGGCGATACAGCAAACGAAAATACGCCCTATAACGAGTTAATCTTTTTTAGCACTGCAGTGGTGGACTTTTCTGGAACGAAAGGGATGATGAATATCCTACCGCCCGCTTGTTCCACGATTCGACGCTCCTCCTGATTCAGAGTCTCCAGTGTGTAATCCCCGCCTTTCACATAAACGTCAGGCCGCGCCATTTCGAGAAAACGGGTCGCCGAACGGTCGGTGAAAATGCAGACTGCATCAACGCTTTCCAAGCCTGCCACCACGCCGGCACGATCTGATTCTTCGTTTACCGGGCGGCCGCTCCCTTTTAACTCACGAACAGCCTGGTCGCCGTTTACGCCCACTAACAAAATATCCCCCTGACTCCGAGCCATTTCCAGATAGGTGACGTGTCCAACGTGGAGAAGATCGAAACAGCCGTTGGTAACCACCAATTTTTTTCCCGCAGCTTTTATGGCTGAACGCCATTCCAGCAACTTATCCCAGGAAACGATCTTTCCACGGAAATTCATTCGGCCAGTCTGGCTGAGGTCTCAGGACTCTGGCAACGGATTTCGCGGATCCGATTCATTAATTCCGAAATTGATGCTCATCATACCCCCGAGAATATTAATTGTTCGTGTGTCACAAAGACCCAGCTCAGCCATCTTTGTAGCGACCCCTTTTTGCGCAGGATAATGTTTCAGAGATTCAAGAATGTAGGCATACGCATCAGCATTTCCACAAACGATCCGCCCCAGCAAGGGGACGAAAACCCTGAGATAACCAAAATACACCGCGCGGAGCAGCCGATTGTCTGGTTTGCCGAATTCGAGCACGAGCAATCTCGCTCCCGCTTTAGCGACGCGTTGCATTTCCCGCAGGCCGGATTCCCACATCGCCAGATTCCGTAGACCATAACCAATTGTTACAACATCGAAGGAATTGTCAGGAAACGGAAGCTTCTGCGCATCCCCCCGCACAAACCGCACCGATGAGGGCTGATCAATACCTCCTGGTAATGACCACGTCGAATCAGTTCCTTGCTCAGAATGCAAACGACTCCCGAGCGGAATCCTGGTCTGGGCTACCTGCAGCATTTCCTGGTTAAAATCCAACCCGACAGCCCGGGCGCCATGGCGCGCGAGGGCAAAAGTGAGGTCGCCGGTCCCGCAACAGACATCGAGAGCGGAATCTCCGGGCTGAACGTCAGCCAGGCGGATCACTTTGCGTTTCCAATAGCGATGCAGGCCGAAACTTTGCAGGTCATTGATCAGATCATAGCGCTGCGCGATTATCGAAAAGAGCTCGTGCACTTTTTCAGACCGCTGCTCGCCTGGGACGAAGAATGGATCAGCCACGCTGCAGAGCCTACCGCCAAAATCTTTCCCAAACACCCATTTTAAGCATTTATATCCGTACTTTATACTTCAACAGCCGGTTGCCTTTATACCCTGAAATGGTATAATATCTGGCAGTGAGATATGAATACTTGGCCTCAGCCCTCAAAATCCACTCCGATCCCAGCTCCGTTTCTAACCATGGAAACAGCGGTTGCCGTGACTTTGAAAGACACGGGCCGGAAAAAGATTCTGGTTGTGGACGACAGCCCCATCATCCTCAAGACTTTGACTATGAAGTTAAGGGCCGAAGGTTATGAGGTTCTGACCGCGGAAGATGGATCGAAAGCCGTCAGCACAGCAAGGCGCGAGAGACCTGACCTCATTCTCCTTGATATTATCTTCCCGCCTGACGTGGCTCACGGAGGCGGGGTGCCATGGGATGGGTTTTTGATCATGGATTGGCTAAAGCGGATGGATGAAGCGAAAGATATTCCAGTTTTCATCATAACCGGAGGAGATCCCGAAAGGTACAAGTCCCGCTCCATGGCCGCTGGTGCTGCAGGGTTCTTTCAGAAACCGATTGACAACGCCAAGTTAATAGAAGCCATTCAAAATGAGTTAGGAGATCCCACGGACGCGCCAGCTTGAGGCCGTTTCGTTTTTGGGGATACCTGGATTACTAAGGAAACAAGGCCCCTGAAGTACCGCTGCGGAGGCGCAGCCGTGCCAATTTCGCACGTTTCGAACGATTCAGTTCATTTTATTTGCAGCGCAAACAGCTTTCTTAGTTGAATTCCGATCGGTTCTTTGCTTTACTTGAAATAGCGTGGGTATGAAATCTGTTGATCTCATCGCGATACCGGAAAAGCTTTCCGAACCCAAACGGACGGCCCTTCTGAGCCTGCTTACGGATGAGGACCCGGGTGTTTACCGAACTGTTCGGGAAAAGATCGTTTCTTTTGGTCCGGAAGCCGCCGAGTGGCTCCGGCCCCATATTCAAAGCCGTGAACCAGCTCTTCGCCGCAGAGCCAAAGAAATCGTTCGACACTTCGACCGCCAGGCAGCCGATGACCAGTTCCTTTCTTTTTGTCTAAAAAGCGGCGAAGACCTTGCACTCGAACAAGGCGCCTGGCAACTCGCGCGAACTCAGTACCCGGAGATCAACGTCGAGGCTTACGAAGCGCTTCTGGATTGCTTCGCTGCAGATATGAGGGAACGCCTCGATTTAGGACGCGAGCCGAAACAAATCCTAAGCGCAATCAACCATTACCTCTTTCAGGAACTTGGTTTCTGCGGAAACGAAGACAATTACTACGACCCGGAAAATAGCTATTTAAACCGGGTCCTGGATCGTCGCACAGGCAACCCGATTACCCTCTCCCTGGTTTATATCCTATTGGGCCGCCGTCTGCGGCTGCCCATCACTGGCATCGGACTGCCCGGGCATTTTATTTGCAGATATCAAACCAGCGCGGCTGAAATTTATGTGGACGTATTTCAGCGCGGCACGTGCCTGACCAAGGCAGATTGCGTGCAGTACTTGCTTCGTGGCAACTATAGCGTGCGGGAACAGTACCTGGCACCCGTCAGCTCACGAAGGCTCTTGCACCGGATATGCAGCAATCTGCAGCAGATCTACCGTCAGATCGAATCGCCTGAGGAGGCCACAAAGGTGCAACGATACGTCGTTGCCCTTTCGAAGTAACCCAATTCAGTCCGGCAAGCCCTTCCATTGCCGCCGCGCAATATATGGATCGATTCGCACAAGCACCAGGTAAGCCCATCGCTGTTTCAACCTACGCCAAATGGACCTCGACCGGCGCCATCCCTCAATCGTGACCTGGCGGCAATGCTTAAGATTTTTAGCAAAAATGACCCGGGCTTGCTCGACCACGGCGGCATCTTTAAATCGGATCAACAACTCATAATTAATGTTCAAACTTCGCTGATCCAGGTTGGCCGACCCGGCGTAAACCACACCATCGATGATAAATAATTTTGCATGAAGGACTTGTGGTTCATACTCATAAATCTCGACACCTGCCCTGAGCAATCGCCGATAAAGGCTTTGAGCCGCCAATTGCGACAGTAGCACGTCCGACTTGCCCGCCAGTATTAATTGCACTCGACCTCCATTCCGCGCTACCCGCATGAGCGCGTGCCGTATTCGCCAGGTTGGCAGGAAATAGGCGCTGATAATCCGAATATCTCCAGCGTGGTTGAGATCATTCTGCAGGGAAGTTTTGATGGGGTTGCGTCCTCGGCCAGGACCGCTCAGGAGAAGTTGTTCCTGGGCAGCTTGAAGTGTTCTGCTGGCCCCGAGCTTGCGAAACCGGATGAAGCGCTTGTGCTTAAAATCTGCCCTCCGAAACATCTCATCAAAGGCTGCCGCCAACTCGGATACGATTGGCCCTGCCAGCCGCAATCCGAGATCGCACCAGCCTTTTGTGACGCCGTCGCCATCGTACTCCGGAGCGATATTGAAGCCGCCAATAAAACCGATTTGCTCGTCACAGATGAGTGATTTCCGATGATCACGAATGCTGAGCCGGTTCAAGCTCAGCGGATTAAATTGACGGACAACGCCTCCTGCCGCCCGCAAAGAGTCCCAAAATGTATTGGGTAATTTGAAAGAACCAATCGCATCCACGAGCACACGCGTGGCAACACCACGTTGTTGCGCCCGAACCAAAGCCTCCAAAAACCGAACTCCCAGCGAGCCTGGTTCGAATATATAAACTTCGAGACGGACCGAAGCGCGAGCCTGCTCAATCGCCTCGAGCATCGGCGGAAAGATTTCTCCGCCCGCAGACAACCAGTCACATAGCGTCTCATTCACAAAATCATTTGTTTTTGCATCCGATACAGAAAAGGTGTTTCTCGCTTCGCAAAAAGATTTCTCCTCCACTAATCGCCGGAGAGGCAAAACATTTTTCGCCAATTTCATTTTGCGCAAGCTGGACGAATTCGCTTCCAGCCTTCACCACATTCATTACTCCGCGATCATTCAGGAAATAGACGTGTCCTTGTGCCGAAATCAATGAGGCGTGCTCCTCGCCCATACGTTCGGCCCAGGCCAACTGGCCGTTCATCGCATCAAAACAGTGAGCCACACCTGAATCCGAAATGACGAGGAAGTAATTCCCCTCCAAAATCGGAGAAGGCACATAAGCCGCACCCCTCGTAGTGCGCCAGGTGAGATGTGTGTTGCTTATATCACCTTGTCCATCCGGGCGGATCGCCAGGATATGGTGGGACGGAAAACCAGCGGTAATATAAAACCAACCCGTTTTTTCACTGTAAACAGGCGAGGCCACGAACTGTTCGGTCGGGCCGTCGATAATCCAATTTCGTTTTCCATTATCTGGATTGTAACTGGCAACACATTTATTCCCTGACAAAACCATTTGTATACGGCCAGCCGCCTCTCGGATTATTGGCACACAATAGCTGCGAGTGCGATTCTCTCGCGGCGTTTTCCACAGGATGCGGCCGTCGGCCCGGCTGAGGGCGATCAGATATGAATCGCCGTCATGATCTCCATTCAGTATGACTTTGTCCTCATACAAAAGTGGCGAGCTGCAAAAACCGTGATGGCTAAAGAAGGGTCCCGGACGGACGGCCCAGCGTTGGGTGCCATCAAATCGATAGGCCGCAACGAACATCTGCTCGCGATCCAAAAAAGCGGTGTAAATCAGTTCGCCATCTGTCGCGGGGGTGCTCGAAGCGAAGCTATTGAGGTTATGTTTATCCTCCAGCGGCGCCTCCAAAACAATACGTTCCCATAGTGATTGGCCGGTTTTCCGGTCCAGGCACAATAGCATTCGCGCGTGCGTTTCCGCCCGAGCGGTTACGATGAAAATACGATCCCCATAGACAATCGGCGACGCATGTCCAGACCCAGGCAACTCGATTTTCCAAATCACGTTGCTTGTCGCACTCCAATGCAACGGCACGTTCGTTTCGTAGCTCGTGCCATCCTGCCGAGGTCCGCGCCAGCAGGGCCAATTCTCGGCGGAAGTTGTAGGGCTGGAAAGAATGACCAACAGGATTGTTACAATCCAATGGAACGGCGCGGTCACACTCATCTCAGCTTCCTTATTAGCCGATTTATCCGTAAATTAAGAGTTGAATGTTCTCGGGCAGCTTGGCGGCCACCTCCGTTACCACATTCCCTTTGAGTAGCGTGACCAGGGTCCGGCGATGTGGAGCGCCTAGCATCAGAATGTCCGCTCCCAGTGTAGCGGCCAGATCCAGGATGGTTGCCGCAGGATCTTCGCTAACAGCATAGACCGGTAAAACGCGAACGGCCGCCCCTTGCGCCAATTCGAGCATCCCATTCATGATCGCTGCGGCCTGGCGGTCATCCTGCCAGCGTGGCCGCTCAGGATTGGCCAAAGGCCCTGGCAGGCTTACAGCCAGCTCTTTTACATAAAGCACGTACAGCATCCCTTGCCGAAGCCGCGCCTCCTCGAGAGCGTAACGCAGCACAGGCGTGAAACCGCGCGCAGCGACTAAAATCGATTGACCCGTCGAAAGATTCGGGCGCAATTCAGCCAAACGTTCTGGCTTAATCACGACGGACATGTCGCGGGTCAACGTGACCGTCTCCAGACCGGCGCGCTTCATGGCGAACCAGCGCAAGCCGAAGCCGGCTCCCAAAACGCAAGTCGCAAAGAACAACGCGGTAGGTTTCGTTTTTGCTATGGTGATCTCGACGGCAAACAAAATCGCGAAGGTAACGGCCATGATCCCCCGCTCCCGCCAATTTAATTGCAAGCGGTTATTGAAGCATGCCGACCCGAGATTTACAGTAATCGCGCCGACAACCCCAATGGCATACATATCGGCTAAAGAATGAAGGTCTTCAGCCAAAGCGACCAGCACCAGTGGCAACACTATTGCAACGATGAGCGGCAACCACGGTACACCATGAGAATTGAGCCGGGTGAAAGGCCGCGGCATCTCCCGATCCCGAGCCAGCATGTAGACGAGGCCGATCATGGCTCCGATCGCTGTATTCACCGCGCTTAACAGCAACAGGCCCACTACGACGCCCACGACCAGGCCAAAGCCTGTACCGAAATGAGGCCCAAAAGCCAGCGTTCCGTAATGCTCGCCGAGAAACTGCAACATGTTCTCGAAATGGCTGCTGATCTCCTTAGATGTGGATTGGGGTAGTGAAAGCATTGCCCAGCCCAGGAAGGCAGTGCCGAAAACCACCTCGATCGCCACAGGAAAAATGGCCTTCCTGGCCGTTAGGGCAACTGTGGGTGAATCCGGATTGGCCTTGGGGTCCAACTTCATCACCCCCGTAAGATTGGCGATCGCCTCGACACCGCTCAGCGCCAGGATGACATCTGCAAAATTCACCCAGTTCCGTCGAAAACTTGTGTGAAGGGGCTCCAGATGGGTGACCGTTAGATGTGGAAGGCTAAACGCAATTATCGCCAGCACCACGAACACCATGGGAATTGCTAATGAAATAGCAATACTCCCCGAATGTTTCGGACCAAAGAAGTTGATAAATCCAATGAGGAGGATGAATCCCATGGTCGCGAATCGGATGTGTTCACGAGAAAACCCGAAATAAGCCATTGCGTCCCAACAACTCATCGCTGCTGTGACAATGAAGTCAGCCAGCAGAAGGAGCGCTCCCAGCACTGCGAGGACCCGGCTTTGTTCCCGTGCCGAGGAATAAACACCTCCTCCGTCAGGGAAATGTTTGCAGATGATGACGTAGTTGTAACCGACCAGCCCCGTGAGAGCGCAAACTGCCAGGATAATGGGAAACGAAGCAAAACCGGCCGCTACAAATGCCAGCCCAATGACGTATGCCTTACTGGTGCCCCAATCACCATAGAGCAAAGCCGCCGCTCGCGCCCAACCGACGTTGCGAGGGCGATGCATTCCCGCTTCCATTTCGCGGAGTGTATTTCCAGGAGGAACTAAAAGACAATGCGATAAATGCCAAGGATCTCATATTTTTATTGCATCTCATTGATGCACAATGAGAAACGTCTTACTTACTTAAATCTGACCTCCGCAGATTCCATCTCCTTGCCCACATCCTTTCCTTCATAAAACCAGAGCCGACCCCGTACACGAACGGTTTGACCAGGTGGGCAATCGGCCATGACAGGATCAGCGTGCAAACACGGCACCAGGGGCTGGCCCCAGGCGCGCCCGCATCTTTCCCAGGCCATGATGATCCATCGGTCACCACCGGCGGAATGAACTGCCACCGAAGGGCATTTGAAAATCTTGTTTGTCGTAGTTTGCTCGTTGAAATCAGGCGCTCCTTTTAGCATGGCGCAAATTTGTGTTCGCAGTTTTGGCAGCGGCTGGTCGGTGCCATTGCGTAGCCATAACTCCATTTCTACACTGCGCTCTGTGGGGAAAATTGAGGCCCCAAACGCGATTTGATTTGGCAGCTCTCGCTCATGCCTCAAACTGCCATCCGGCTGGCGTTTCCAATCCACATTCTCAATGATCACATTATCTTTGTCCCAAATGGTTGGGACGTCCGTATGCGCAAGGAACAAAAGACGCCTGTCGCTGAAAATGGCTTCTGGCAAATCAATGACGACGTAACTGGCCGCGTCCCACGGTGAAAACACACTCGCTTTGGTCCCTCTCTGAGCGTCGACATTTGCAAAAAAGCCGCGTCGTGTTTCACGCGTCCCTGGATAAGGCAGCAATCGCAATTTGCCTCCAAGAGTCGCTTCTCTATGTGTATCCGGGCTGATGTTTAACTCACCTGCTTTTTTCCGCACCTCGTTATTACTCAAACCACACACTTTGGCGGCCTCGGCCCAGGTATAACGATGGTCCACCAGCATATCCTCCAACCAAAAAACAAGGTCCTTCCGCGTAGACACAACCTCGGCAGGCCACGTCAGACGGTCCGGTTGACGCGGCGGTTGTCGGTAAGTCAGCAATGGGTCAGCAGGGAGGCTGTCTCGATCAATGTAAGGCTCGAGATCACGAATGGGAATGCAGTGAAAACCGTTCTCCTTGAGATACTCAAGATACTCGCGCAAACGTTCGGGAGGAGTATGGACCCAGGGATGCGCAACATCGGGGGAGCCGTGAAATTGTAGAACAACAGCCTGCCCGTTTGTCGCGCGAGCAAGGACGAGCTTGAGGTGTTCGAGGGTCCAATTGGGATAGGCATCACCCGTTGTGGGAATCAGCAGCGGGTGGTTGCGTTTAGGATCGTAGGTTGCGCCAATTTCCAAGGTTGCATAGTGCGCTTCCGGTTGTTCGCCACGTCGGGCGAACTTGTACCCCAATTCTGCCAACCGCCCAACGGCTTCAGGTCCGAAGCTGTTGCCGCAAAAAGCAAAGCTGACCGGGGCAGGCACTTTGGGCTTGGCCTGGTCCAGCGCTCGATTCACCAGAAAAAGCTCTGCCGCCAGGCGGCTGGCGTTCCTGGGCGTTGAAAAATCGTCGTGCGTCCAACTGTGATTGCCGATCTCGAACCCCATTTCGTTAATCTCGGCAATGTCCTGCCATGTCATGAAATTCGTCTGGTCGTCCATCCATTTGTGCGTGACAAAAAAGGTCGCTCCCAACCCAAGTTCCTTGAGCAACGGCGCAACAAATGTTCGATGCGATTTGACGGCGTCGTCAAAAGTGAGCACCACCAGTTTGTCTGGAATCGTTTGGATTGGCGCAGCGAAAGTTGCTAAAGAGCAGAGCAGCAGAACCCCCACCGCGAGGCGCCAAACCGCGGTAAAACGAAAAATTAGTCCCCCATATCTAAAAGCCGCCGTCCTGGGTTTCATTCTGCGCAGAATCCTACTGTCTATCTGTGCAGTCAAGGGTGAAGGAAGTGAGCAGCCTTGACTTTGTGCGCCCGGGCTACAAAAATAATGGCATCACCGTGCAAGTGATCTGCTGCGAAGACCAGAAGTTCTTAATGTACTTTCGAAGGTCGATAAACATTTTTTTCCAAAAAGCTTCAGTTCAGTGTTTGTTGTTCCTGTTTCTGTCATTCGCTGCAGGAAACGCGGAGGAGCGGACTTATCAGAATCGGCTTACGCGCATTCAGAACCCGAAACCCCTGCTTGCCGACTTTCCAAAATGGGTTGAGCCCATTCGCGAAACAAATCGCTTTGAAGGGCCGATTCTGGTCTATGACAAAGATGCGGATTTATCGGTGCGCGCCTGGCGGTACTCCTACAAGGCGCATGGCATCATTGAAATGCCAAACCGCCTTCGCGCGAAAAATACCGCCGTCATCCTGGTGCACCCCTGGGGGATTGACGATGGTCAGGGCTGGAAAACACCGGAACCGGCTGGAGTGTGCGACTTCTGCACGCCGCAAAAGAATCACCTCGCCGGAAAGCACACCCGTAAAGTAATCAATCCGTTTCTAAAATCTGTGCGGAAAAAGGTGGGATTAGTGGCATACAGTATGCCCGGAAATGAAACCTCCATTCACAAGAAACTTTACCGCTCGTTTCGCGGCAAGCCAACCAATACCGAACGGCAGGAAGGCGCAAAGGAATTAAAGCAAAAACTGACCCGTTTCTTATACCAGGGCGAAACCCTCCCTGTCCTATTGCAAATATCGCGGGACAAACCGGTCGTGGATTATTTCAATCAATTCAAGGGTCTGGATGCAGTGCGATTCAACCCGAAAGGCTTTTGGGAATTGCCTATCCCGGTAGCGTCAGACGTGGAAGTGGATCCGGACGACATTGTCATTTACGATGGCGAAGGCTACCCTGCCTTAAAGCAAAACCTCGATGCCCATGGAATCCGTCACGTGCTGCTCCTTGGTTATGCCACGGACATCTGTTACGCCCATACTTGCGCCGGATTCGAAAACCTTACGCGGGATTTCAATGTGTTTTTGGTCGGTGACGCAACACTTTCCTCGTTTCCAGCCTCGGATACGCCGCGTTTGAATACAAGCGCCCACATCTGCTCGGCCTCACTTGACCACTTGATTACCCAACTCTCGTGGATTCGCTTTGACTCCGCAGGAGACCGGCGGCCCTCCAGGAAATGATTTGATGAAACGCGAACGCTCAATGAAATTGGATAAGGCTCGCTTTTTAGCATTTCTTTTGGGATTGCTGGGCTTGAGTTTGTTTGCTCCTTCAATATCCACCGCCCAAACGCGTCCTTATGAAAATCACCTCAGGCCAATTCATAAACCCAAACCATTGCTGGCCGATTTTCCGGAATGGGTGGAACCCATTCGAGAGACCAGACGTTTTGAAGCACCCATTTTGGTCGATGATGAAGACGCAGATTTAACGGTACGAGCGTGGCGATTTTCGTTCAACGCGCGAGGCATTGTTGAGGTGCCTAATCGTTTGCGCGCGAAAGATACCGCTATCATCCTCGTCCATCCCTGGGCGATAAATGACGGCGGGGTTTGGAACTCTCCCTTGGCGGGAGTCGCGAATTTTTGCACTCCACGACAAAATGATTTGATCGCAAAACACGCGCAAACAGCCATCAACCCATTTCTAAAGTCGCTGCGCGGAAGGGTCGCTTTGATTATCTACACGTTGCCCGGCAGCGAAGATCCGATTCGCAGGAAACTATATCGCTCTTTCACGGGCCAGCCGACCGATGCCGAACGCAACGAGGGCCTAAAAGAATTGAAAGCCGAGCAGGCAGGCTTATCGTACCGTGACGAACCTCTCCCTGAGTCTCTACAACTATCGAGCGAAAAGCCTGTGGTCGATTATTTCAAACAGTTTCCACGTCTAGACGTGAACGACCAGGCGAATGCAAGAGCCTTCCTGGATTTACCAGTTCCTGTGAGCAACCATATCGAAGCGCATCCCAGCGATGTCGTCAGTTACGACCGGCAACGTTATGCGGCGCTGAAGAAATTTCTTCGGGAGAAAGGAGTTCGGCATGTATTGCTGGGAGGCTCGGTTCTATGCGAACTCCAACGTTACACGCCCGACATGTGTGGCGCCGGATCTTTTTACGGCTACGAAAATCTTGCTCAGGATTTCAATCTGTTCTTAGTCGGAGACACAGCCCTGACAACATTTCCTGCCGCAACAACCCCGCGTTATGCCTCGAGCGCGCATATCTCAGCGGCTTCAGTCGATCACCTCGTCACTCAGATTTCCTGGATCCGCTATGAAACTCCGAAACTTGGGGCCTTATCAAAGAGGTAATATGAAACAGCAGCGCGCTCGAACCATTAAGCTGCGCCGGCACATTTTCACTTTGCTTGCGTTCGGTTGCTCGCTGGCCGCCGGCGCCGGCGGACCATTGAAGAACCCAACCGTCGTCTTCATCAGCGGAGAATTTGAGTATAAGTCTCGCGACACGCTTCCCGCGTTTAAAAAGTTTCTGGAGACGAATTATCCGCTCGACTGTCGTTACCTCGAGCGCAATCCCGGCACGAACGTCGACGATATTCCCGGATTGGAAATTCTGGAACAGGCGGATGTCGCGGTGATTTTCATCCGGCGAATGACTTTGCCAGACGAGCAGTTGAATCGGTTCAAGCGCTTCTTAAGACCGGGCAAGGCCGTTGTGGGCATCCGCACCGCAAGCCACGCGTTCGAAAACTGGAAGGAGTGGGACGGCGATGTGCTCGGTGGCCATTACCATGGTCACTACGGCAACGAACTGCCGATGATCCGCACGGTTCCTGGCCAGGCTGGGCATTCGATCCTCAAAGGCCTGCCGGAACAGTTCGAAGCGAATGGCGGCCTTTACAGCAATGCGCCTTTGCCCAAAAGCTCAATGCTCCTCTTAACCGGCACTGTCCCAGGCCATCCCAGTGAGCCGGTCGCATGGACGCACAGTTATAACGGCGCACGAATTTTTTACACATCGCTCGGTCATCCAAAAGACTTTGAAACCGAGCCGTTCAAACAATTGATCGTAAACGCCATTTACTGGGGGCTGAATCAGCAAGTTCCGATCTTACCGCCGACAGCGACGACTGGGACCAAGCTCCTTTCCACCGAACCGCCGCCGCACTTCACTCCCGAAGTCGAACACTACCTCAAGACCTTCAAAATTGGTGGCGCTCTTACTGATGCCTCAAAACCGCTCACTCCAGCGGAGACACTGAAGCACTTCAAAATTGCCGATGGTCTTCAGATGGATGTTGTGAGCGCGGAGCCCGTTATCCGCCAGCCGCTCAACATCAACTTCGATGAACGTGGCCGTCTCTGGGTGGTTCAGTATCTTCAGTTTCCCTTCCCCGCCGGCCTCAAGGTAGTGAAATACGACGAACACATGCGCGCGGTATTTGATAAGGTCCCGCCGCCCCCTCCCAACCACTTCAAGGGAGCAGACCGCATCACGATTCTTGAGAGTACGCGCGGAGATGGTGTATTCGACCAGGCCAAAGATTTCCTTTCCGACCTGAACATCGCGCGCAGCGTCATCAGCGGTCGAGGCGGTGTGTGGGTCCTGAACCCGCCTTATCTCCTCTTCTACCCTGACAAAAATCGCGATGATATACCCGACGGCCCACCCGAGGTGGCGCTGAACGGCTTCGGCCTCGAGGATACACACAGCGGGGCGAATAGTCTCGCCTGGGGGCCGGACGGCTGGCTTTACGGCGCGCACGGCAGCACCTGCACGGCGGATATTAAGGGCGTTAGATTTCTGGGTCAGGCGATTTGGCGCTATCACCCGGTGACGAAGGAGTTCGAAGTGTTCGCAGAGGGCGGCGGCAATACCTACAGTTTGGAATTCGATGCCCACGGGCTGGCGTACTCCGGCAGCAACTCAGGCGAAACACGCGGCCTCTATTATGTCCAGGGCGGAGTTTATACCAAAGACCTGGGCAAGCATGGCCCGCTAATGAATCCGTATTCCTTCGGCTGGTTCAAACACATGCCGCACAAGGGCTTCATGGATCGGTTCCCGCAAACGATCATTATTTACGAAGGCGGCGCCATTCCTCCTTACGAAGGCCAGCTCATCGCCGGCATGTCGCTCGTGAACCGCGTTCAAGCGTCGAAAATGCTTCGCGATACTTCGAGTTGGCGCACGGAAGACACACAAGCACTCGTGCGCACCGATGACCGCTGGTTCCGGCCTGTGGATACCAAAACCGGCCCGGATGGCGCGATTTATATGGCGGACTGGTATGATAGCCGGCTCAGTCATCGCGACCCGAGAGATACCTGGGACAAGGAGCGCGGACGCATCTATCGCCTTTCGGCTCTCGGCACGAAGCCAATTGCTCCGTTCGATCTCGTGAAACTAAAAACCGAGGAACTGATTAAATATCTTTCGCACCCGAACAAATGGTTCCGCCAAACTGCGTTGCGAATTCTTTATGATCGTCATGATTCCGACGCCCTCCCAGCGTTGCGTGATCTCCTTCAAAAACAGACCGGACAGCTAGCGCTGGAAGCGTTCTGGGCGGTGAATGCCAGCGGTGGTTTCAACGATCAGTTTGCTCTTCAGACGTTGGTTCATGCAAATCCGTTTATCCGCTACTGGACCGTGCGCTTGCTGGGGGATGCGAAGAAAGTTTCTCCCATGCTGCGGAGCAAACTAGTCGAATTGGCGCATTCCGAAGGCGACTCGCAAGTGCGAAGCCAGCTCGCCAGCACTTGCAAGCGGCTGCCAGCGACAGACGCCATTCCAATTATCCGCGAGCTCTTATTCCACAGGGAAGACGAGAAGGACACACACATCCCAATGCTCCTTTGGTGGGCAATCGAGAGCAAATGCGGCCAGGACCGCGAACTGGTCATTGACCTCTTCCGTGACGTTTCTCTTTGGCATACACCGATCGTTTCTAGTCCGCGTCGCTCGCCCTTGCACAACTCAAACGAACTGGCGCCCGAATCGGCCACCATCCTATCGCGGCTGGGACAGCGCTATACTGCCGAACGAAGCGACTTGAACCTCAACACCGCTGCTGAGCTGCTTGGAATGGCCCCAGGTGGAAGCGAGGTGGACGAATTAGTGCGTGGGATGGAAACGGGCTTGCAAGGCGACGCGGTAAAATCAGTTCCCATTGCAATGCAAAAACGGTTGGGAGAGTTGTGGGCCAGCCGGCCCAAAACTCCCGCGCTTGTCAGCTTTGCAGTACGGCTCGGACATCCTGCCGCTGAAAATGCCGCGCTTGGCATGCTCACAGATACGAAATCGCCCGAAGCCGAGCGCAAGAAGATTGTCGCGTTGCTGGCCGAACGCCGTGCAGCCGTTTCCCTGCCAGTCTTTCTCGATTTGTTACGCCACGAAAAATCGGAGAGCTTGCGCCTCGATGTCTTGAATAGTTTGCAACGCTTCGCCGATGACCGAGTCGCACAAACGGTACTCGATCTTTATCCGGCGATGAGCGCCCCGATGCGCGACCTGGCGCGGAGCATCCTTTGCAGCCGCGTCAATTGGTCGCGGATGTTTCTTCAAACTGTGGCCAAGGGCACGATCGCTCGTGAGCAACTCCCCGTTGCAAACCTGTTGGCCATTCAGAATCATCACGATGCTGCTTGCGATGAGCTGATCCACAAACAGTGGGGCAGCCTCAAGAAGAGCTCCACCGAAAAGGAGCAACAGATCGCCGCCGTTCGCAAGGTACTCTCCGGAGGCAAAGGCGATCCTCATGCGGGCCGGGAGCTATTCAAACATTCCTGCGCGGTCTGTCATACGCTTTTTGGGGAGGGCGCGCAAATTGGTCCCGAGTTGACCGGTGATGAGCGTGACAACCTCGATTTCCTCCTGCCGGCCATCATCGACCCCAGCCTTGGCATCCGCGAGGAATATACTACTTTTAATCTGACGACTAAAGACGATCAATCGCTCACCGGTTTTTTACTGGTGGATCAACCGAAGGCAGTGACAATAATGGATACAACAGGCCACAAGCTCGTCATCGCCCGCGAGCAAATTCAATCGCTTCAGGCCTCGCCTGTGTCCCTCATGCCTGAGGGCTTGCTGGACACGCTCAACGAACAGCAGATTCGCGACTTGATCAGCTACGTTGCGCAAAAAAAGTGAACCAAAGCGCAAATCAACAACCCGGCGTTATCGCCATGAGGTTTTCGAAGCCTTCTCTGCCCGCATTCACTTTGATCGAGTTGCTGGTGGTCATTGCGATCATCGCGATTCTTGCAGCCATGCTTTTGCCGGCGCTGGCCCGCGCAAAAGAAAACGCGAAGCGTATTCAGTGCTTGAGCAATCAGAAACAAATTGGACTGGCATTCGCTTTTTATGTGGATGAAAATCGGGATTGGTACCCCGTGCACTACGGTTGGGCCACCCACGGCGGCACGCTCGGAAAGTCCTACGCTGAAGGAGGCACAACCCCGGCCAAAGAACGGCCTTTGAATCCATATACCGCCAATACTTTGGAAATATTTCATTGCCCAAGTGATCGCGGCGATGTCAACACGCCTGAATTCAAAACATGTTGGGAGGCATACGGCGATAGTTACCACACCCAGTGGTCAGGCAATTCATTCCGCATCAAACATGTCACTGGCGACGGGCAGGTGCCTCCAATTCGAGGCGCTGAGGTTGCGCGCGCGCCAGTTAATAAAGTGATTCAGGGCGACTATCCTTTTCATCCAAATCGGGACATCAACAAGACGGCTTGGCACAACTTTTCAGGCAAGAGCAGCTTCAACATGCTTTTTGGAGATGGCCATGCGCAGTTCTTTGTCTTTAAATGGCCGCCCGGAACAGATTGGTGGGTGTTCGTTCGGGATGACGACTTGACCAATCCAAATTATCCAAATCCACAAAATCAGGTCTGGTGAGGACTTCTCTCTTCTCCCAAGCCTGCAATGATTATTGCTTAAGCCTTGCTTTAGTCTCCGCCTGCAATCGGTCCAACTCTGGCCGCAGCTCCTCTTTTGTGGCTTTGTCCATTCGATCAATGAAAAGGATCCCATTAAGATGATCGGTTTCATGTTGAATGGCCCTGGAAAGGAGACCTCCGCAACGGAATTCGATCTTTTTTCCATCCTTATCGAGTCCCTCCACATCCACGACGTCCACTCGCTCGATGTCGCCAAAAATCTCCGGGAAACTCAGACAACCTTCCGGCCCAATGATACGCTGTCCCACTGGTGTTATCTTTGGGTTCATGAGAACCATTGGCATAAACTCTGCCACATCCACTGGCACCCCGCCCCGCTCCAGTGATGATGGGCGGTCGGTGGCGCCCCGCACGTCGATAACTGTCAATTGCAGGGCCAACCCCACTTGCTGGGCTGCCAATCCCACTCCTTTGTGGGCATACATGGTCTCTAACATGTCGCCGATAAGCTTCTTGATCGTCGGTGTCACATGATCGATCAGCGCGCCTTTTTGGCGGAGGGCCGGAGTGCCGTATTTGACAACTTCGAGGAGCATCAGTTTTTGTCCGTCGTCGGCCAACTGCGCAGCATCTGGCCGAGGTCTTTTATATCTGGGCTGTGACCGGATCTGACATACCAGCCACTGGTCGTCACACCGGTCAGCAAGCATAGCTCGGTTGAAAGACCCATCAATTTCCCCAGGCAAAATCCGGAGTTGAAATGATCGCCCGCTCCGGTGGTAATCTTCGGCTTGCGAGTGTAGGCTCCTTCAATAACGCTCGTGCCATCCGGGCCGGAGGCGACCGCATAACTGGTAGGGTGAATGACGATCGTGTTCACAGGCACTCGCTGATGGATTTCACGGCACAGCTTGAGCAATCCCTCGGGTGCCAGATTGGAACCCTGTAATCCCAGATGGTGACCGATCTCATAAGCTTCCTTTTCATTGAGACCGAGAATGACATCAAAATATTTTTCAAAAGAAACAATAAGCTGAATGGCCTGCAGGATATCTTCTCCGGTGCGCTTTTCGGGATCGGCCAGGTCAACGAAAAGCTTTCGGCGCTGTCCATTCAACCCGGGACAAACCTCGCTCAGAACTGCCGACCAGATATCGCTCATCGCGGTAAGCATGGTCCAATTAACGAATCCTACCAGGTCCGCGCTTGCGAATTGAAAAGCAAATTTGTCCAGGCCGAACCGGCCCTTGATATTCTGCCAATTCATCTGCTTCAATGATTGATGTTTGCCAAGCATGATTTTGCCATCATCGAACTCGATGGCATCGGTATAGCCTGGTTCGGCGATTGAATACGCCTGTGCGCGTTTGGAAAAGTCTGCAAACACCGGGTGGATATTCGGGTATCCTAAAATCCCAAGATAAGTCACCTTCAAACCAAAACTCGCCAGCGCATTAGCCATGATCGGACCGTTACCGCCAAGCTTGGTAAGCTGGCTGACAAATTCCACGTTCGTGCTGCGCCCTGCGGCAGCAGCCAATCGCGCCGCGAATTGTTGAATGGTCGAGAGCCGAGTGTATTTCTCTGCACTCTCCCGTTTATCAACAACATGCAGGATTTCATCCACAAAACCATCGAGGCCTACAAACGCAGTGGTCAGACTCGCGCGGTCAATCGACGCAAGAAGTTGAGTGGCGCATGCATCGCGAAGTTGGGGTGTATTCATTTAGCAATAAAAAGATATCGTCTTAAAATAGATGTGGTAGAAACCAGATCTTTGGCGATTGACTCATCTATCTGAGTTAATCGGCGCTTACTCCGATAATTTGGAGGAGCCGCTCCAACTCAGCATCGCTAAAGAATGAAATCTCAAGCGCGCCTTTTCCCTCAGCGTATTTGAGTCGCACTTTTGTGCCCAGGCGCTCGCGCAATCGATTCTCCATATTCGCTACGTTGGCATCGACTCGTCCAGCGGAAGCGTTCCCTTTACGCGCTGCTCCTTCACGATTCAGTAACCGCGCTACCAACCCTTCCGTCTGACGCACATTCAGCCCCTCCTTGAGAACGTGTTCCAGAGCGAGCTGTTGTTGCTTTTCCAGGACTAAACCAAGAATTACCTTCGCATGGCCAACGGAGAGTCGGCCGTCCCGGATACATGCCTGGATGGTTACCGGCAATTTCAAAAGCCGCAGCGCGTTGGTTACCACCACCCGGCTCTTGCCGACTTTGGTCGCCACATCCTCTTGCTTCAGTTCGAACTGCTGGATCAATTGCGCGTAACCCTGGGCTTCCTCGATGGGATTGAGATCCTCGCGCTGCAAATTCTCAATCAATGCCAGTTCCAGGACCGAACGGTCGTCCGCGTCGCGCAGAATGACCGGCACTTCGCTCAGGCTGAGCATCTGCGCGGCACGCCATCGCCGTTCACCCGCGATCAGCTCCAAATGGCCGTTTCGTTCCCGGACGATGAGCGGTTGAACTATCCCCTGTTCTTTGATGGAATCTGCCAGCTCACGCAAACCTTCCGGAGAAAAATCCTTTCGCGGCTGCAAGGAAGAGGGCCGGATGCGATCCAGCGGCACACGTTGAACCCTTTCATTCGTGTCCGGCGCTAATATTTTATCCTGAGGCGCTGTTAAAACTGAGACCGGGGCGGCTGGTTTCGCGATTGGAGTGCCGCCCAATAACGCGCCAAGGCCCCGGCCCAAAGCTGGTTTGGCCATGCCGCCAGAGTGTCTGAGGGCGCAGAAGTTGTCAATTAAGTCTCCTTGGCAAATGGCCTGAACACCTAATTCTGGGAAGTCGGCCCATCCAGCAGATCGCCGACAAAACACTCGCGCCCGCCTTTATCCACGAAGCCGCGTGCCCATCAGCCTACTGGAAGAGCGGACGGAGCCGGGCTTATTCCAGACCCGTCCGACGTGCTTTCAATTTCAAAGCTTTCCGAAGGTGAGGCTCCAGCCCTTTGGCGCAGAAATAGAACCCGAGCGAATTGCAATGTACACCATCGACCAGTCCATAAGCATGCTCACGCGACAGCATTTCCAAACCATCCACATAGAAGATAAACCGATCGCCTGCCCGCCGTTGTTTTTCCACGAACTTCTGCGCGGTTTTTCGTTTGAAGGAAATCGCGCTCTCCGTTTGGCCGGTCCACGTTTCCGTGGGAATAAAGTACGGACCTGGAATAAGAATCGAGGTCTCTGGATATTTCCGGCGCAAAGTGGCGACAAACTCCGGCAGGGTCTCCTTGAAAACTTCCGGCGAGGGATTACCCCAATAGTCCAGAACGAAACAAGCCGCATCGATCTCGCTGACCGCATTGGCTACAGCAGGCTCGCCCAGGCCATTCCCGCTAAAACCCAGGTTAATGAAATCCACATTGAGCCACCGGGCCACCTGTGCTTCGTAACTCATGCCCGGGTTGGAAGCACAACCCCCCTGGGTAATGCTCGATCCGTAAAAAACGATGGGTTTCCGCAGCGCAAAACCAGCCGGGGGCTCTATGTGCGCCTTTGGATCTAAAACGATTTCACTGATTGTCACCCCTTTGTACAATGGCAGATATAGAGTGATGCTTCGCTGAACACCCCCCTGCCCCACAGTCCACTCCTTGATAATAGCGCCGTTCTTATCTGGCCAGGCACTCCCCCGGTACTCATTGTTGACATAAAGATCAAAACCACTTTGTCCGATCGTTGTCATATGGTGCATGCCGGAGGTGTCAGGGTTTTGCGCCCGAATCGCTATTACCGTAGAATCTGTTCTGAACCGGATCCGTCCGCCGGACGGTTGTTGCGCCAGACCCCACACTGCGCTGCGAAAAGATTCTTTGAGGCGAACCGGCAAGCGGTACAGCGCCGGCTTGTCTTCATCGAACCATGCAAGCCCGTTCACAGTGAGCCGCGCATCCGGGAAGCTGATATGTTGGGCTTCAGGAGAGTCCAATAACCCTGCATGGCCTTGCGCAACAAAAGCTCCGAGGAAGATCAAAAGGAAAAGTTTATGTTTCATATCAAACAATTTACGGCGGCCACGGGGTCGATGGGTCCTTAGGCGCGGAAGCGCGAAGCTGAGCCCACGGTGCGTCTATTGGCGCGGGGCCGCTCCCAATGTGGGCTGCCAGAGTAGCTGGGTCCCGCCATTTTTTAATTTCTCCATGCCCATCCGCAAAAGAAAAACCGCAAGCCCCGTTATGATAGTTGGCCGGCCAATTGCCCCACGCGCCTTTGATATCCATCCACACAAGGAAATACCCATCATCGATGCTTTCGGGATGTTCATCGAGAAAGACGAAGGCTTGGCTCGGAGAGGGTCGGACGATTTGATGGTATTTGCGGTAAGTAAAAAACTTGTCCTTTATTTGCGCCGTGTACCAACTGTCTCCGTTCATATTGCCATTCATTGCGACGCTGCGAACCCGGGGCAAAGTCGCCCGCCCAATCGTAACTGTGGTCCTGTCGGCAGGACATTTATAAATCCCAAGTGAGTTATTGTACGGCCAAAGCTTGCCCAGGGGCGGCTTCAGAAGGTTTATATTTGTCGCGTCAGTCAAGGTGGGCAACCAGCCTCCGACCCACCCTTCAGTGCCTCCGTCTCCGTTCGGCACCAGGCGATCACCATTGTCATCGGCATACATATACCAGGCCAACTGAAGCTGCTTAAGATTGCTCAGACAGCTAATGCCCTGAGCCTTGGATTTAGACTTTGTCAATGCGGGCAGCAACATTGCCGCGAGAATGGCAATGATAGCAATAACGACCAGCAACTCAATGAGGGTAAACGCGAACGTGCCCCGAACCTGCGTCGAGCCGTGGGACGTGGGCTTAGGCATACGGCATTTCACCCACCCATCCCCACGTTTGCAAGCCTTTCCAAACCTGGGCAATGAAATCATTTGATGTGTGTCGAATAAGTTGATCGGAGAGACGTGGCCCGAGGTTACCATTGTTCTTCTGCTGATGGGTTTTTAACCCACGGATGTGGGTGGCCCGTTTATAGAAAAGAGCACACAAATTATATTCTTGTTTTCGGTGGCGCGCGCTCCCTGTTATGCGGTCGACGTTTGCACGAGGCTCCCGTTCGTAAAGGCAGACCCTTCCAATTTACCAGCGCGCCGCCGAAAAACAAAAAGAGGAGATATTTGGTTGCGGCATTTCTATAAACGGGCCATCCCTAACGGGATTTGCGCCGAACAGCGCCAATACATTGGTTGACAAAAACGTTTTTTTAATCAAAAGTACTACAATGCTTCAACAACATGCTTCATGGAGATCCGCTGTTCGAGAACACAGGTTGCGAACCAAACGTGTTCTGGCCGGTTTTACTTTAATCGAGCTGCTGGTCGTCATCGCAATCATCGCCATTCTTGCTGCGATGCTGTTGCCGGCCTTATCGCGGGCCAGACTCAGAGCCCAAGCCGTTTCTTGCATGAACAATGAAAAGCAAATCGGCTTGGCGTGGATCATGTACGCTGACGATAACTCGAGCAAGGTGGCCAATGCTTTCGCCTGGCTAGGTGGCCCCCTACCTCAAGAGCGTAGGGGTTCACAAGTGCCCGGCAGACCAGAGCAAAAGTCTTGGTAGAAAAGGTGATCCGAGGGTCCGCAGCATTTCCATGAGCCAGGCGTTCTCCATTGCCCCGAATGATACCGGACACTGGACATCTCCACCGTGGAGAATTTACATGAAAACTTCGGACATCACCCTTCCTCCGCCGGTGAACGTTTGGGTCTTTGTTGATGAAAATCCAGACAGCATTAACGATGCGGCGTTTGCGGTGGACATGAATGGCAAGTACCCTGTTACTACTTGGCAGGATACCCCAGCCAATTATCACGGTGGGGCCTGCGGGTTCGCCTTTGCCGATGGGCATTCCGAAATCCATAAATGGAGAGACCCTCAAACCCTCGCTATTAAGACCACTTACTCAATCCATAACAGTACCGTTTATCAGGCTAAAAACATGGACGTGGTTTGGGTGCAAGAACGAACAACGGCTAAAAAATAGTTTGTTCGGCTGATTCCAGTGGGCTCAAGGGCTGTGAGCACCTTATTGAAAGCTTTGCGGTTATAGACGCCCCGCGGATTGAGCCTCAGCGGTGGACGCAAGGCGACCCCTCCGGCAAGTCAGTTTTTCTTTTCAGAGATCCTTGACCGCACCAGGTCCTCGAGATTTTTTCGAGCGATTGTGTCATCCGGATTAAGACGAATAGCAGTCCTGAAATAATTCTCGGCATTTTCAGGCCGCCCGCTCCGAACGCAAATGATTCCGAGGTTGCCATAAGCCTGAGAATCGTCTGGCTTCAGACGGACAACTGCTTTGAACGCCGCTTCTGCTTCCTTGAGTTTGTTTTGATTGAACCAGATCATTCCGATATCATAATAGGGTTTATCAAAGTCAGGTTTTGCGCGAATCGCGTCGCCCAAGTGCTTCTGCGCCCCCGCCATGTCTCCCAATGCGATCAAAGCCCGTGCAATCTTTGTGTGCGCCTCAGCATCCGATGGATCGCTCTTGAGAAGGAATTCGTTGTAATCCACACTAGCACGCGCGTAGTACAGATAGAAGTCTTTCGCCAAATCGTTTCGTTGTCCGGGAACCTTTGGCAAGACCTGGATGGAACATGCTGCCATTTCATCAGTCGTTTGCAGACCGTATTTTACTCGCTTCGGAGGCTGGTTTGGATTGTGCGCGTTGGCCGGCGAATTATCGTAGGAGAAGTGCATTACGAGCCGAGTGCCTTTCGGCAATTCGATGGGATTTTTGCAGGCATAATCCCCTTGCCAGTTAAAGTCCCATTGTCGGATATAAATCAGCCATTTTCGCGTGCCGTCCGGCAGCTCGGCGTACACCTTCATTTCCTTACCCAGATAATGAGCATGCGGAAGTATCCTTAGTACCAACACGTCGATCGGCAGGACATAGCTCTGTTCCACCTGGTAATCGGCAACACCCGGTGGGATATCCATCTTCCAATTCTCCAATTTAACTCGGTAAGCCATGTTAGTGGGAAGGTGGTCTGTGAAATAGAATCCTACCTGTGGACGGACGATTTCTGGTTTGCCGGTGGGATGCAGGTGCAGTTGCAGCACCAGATCCGTGTCCTTGTCCAGTGCCCAGGGCAATCCGGGCGGAGAGAACGCTGGCTGTTTACCGGGTTGCCAACCTAAAAGTTGCCCGCCAGGCATATGTGCGCTTTCCGGCAGTTCCATCCCGTCAAATCCGGCTGGTCGCTCACGTTCAGCCAGCCGGCGGGAAAAGCGAGTTTCATCCACATCAACAAAAGCGTGGTGCACGACTTTGTAATTTCCAGGTCTGAATTCTACCCCCAGAACAAATCGTTTCCCATCAATTGGGATTGGCGCCACCAAGTTTCGATAAACATCTTTACCTTCCGCAGCCAGCGAATAGGCTTCGGGAACTTCAACGACCAGGTCTGGCTTTCCCAGTTGCCACTCGCCGCTCCAAGCCGGCACAGGAGGAAGGTCCTCTACCTTTCCCTCAATCGCCCCACTGGCGGCCCAGAGCCGGATCAGTTCGATTTCTTTTGGGTCCAGCCGCCGCTCATTGGCAAATTCTCCATATCCCGGTTCTGGAAGCCACGGCGGCATGGAACGGCTCGCGGTAATTTCAGCGATCTGCCGGGCGCGCTTCAGCACATCGCGATAGGTCAGGAGAGAAAATGGTCCCGATTGCCCGGGCCGATGACATCCGGAACAATTCCGGAAGATAATCGGAGCGATGTCCCGCGTGAATGTGGGTTGCTGAGGCTGGGCTTCCGTGACCGGCCCGGGAAGGGCCTTCAGGGTCTGGTAAACTCCTGCAGCCCACAGTAATGCTACCAGGGAAAATCTCATAACTGCATGCTTCTCGGTGCGGTTGCGGCGACAACTGTTGAGGGACTATAATTCTCAGCCATCGTCCCCAAACGCAAGTCCACCACGCACATTCCTGCGCGTGGTGGACAACGTCGATAAGCTGCCGCCATCGTTACATGCCGACGGCAAACGCAAAAAGTTACCGTCTGGCGCGATAGAACTTTGCTGTCCCGGTCGCCGCCTCGCTAAACGTTCCTAGCATGTTGCCGGTCGAAGTCCAAACCGGGCTGCTCAAACTCGGCGAAGACTCGAGCTCTCCACCGTTGACCCATGTCACGGTCACGACCCCACCAGAAACCTTTACGCTGGTGATCACCGGTGCAGGCGTGGTGAAGGCGATGTCGTAGAATGCGATGTTATCGATACCCCACTCCCAGCCGCAGGAACCATAGTGCACCATGCGAAGGCGGACTTGACTCTTTTTGCTGGCTGCCGGGAGACGAATCGCTTCGACCTTCCGCGAAGGAGCACCGTCGTTTCGTTCCGCGACAAATGGTGCCAACGCCGCTGAGATGGGTGTTAAGAGAACATCCCCAAACTTTTGACCGAGCGGCCCGTTGGTAACAAAATCGCGGGTGCCTGGGTCTTGAACAACCGGGAATTTTGCAACATCGACCCACGCATTCGTCAACATTTTCACGGCGTCATAGGTGCCATCGGCATTGAGGAAGTGAGTGGCCGAGTTCTGCATAATGAGAGCCGGCAGCCAATTCGCACCATTATCGACTGAGTATTCAAGGGTGTTTTGTTCGTGGTTTCCAGAAAGTCTGCTGGCACTGGAAAGCGTCAATACAGGATTCGTGACAGTGGAGAGGTTGAAAGGTGCGCTGACTACAATTTGGATTTGAGGGGCGTATTCGGTTGAGATATCGACTCCACCAACGCTCACACGACGCGCACGCCCGTCGGAAGCCGCGAAAATGAGATTGCCCGACATCCAACCATTGGTTAGCGGTATGCCGTTAATTGTTTGGTCCTTGTTGTTATCCAGCACCTCATCTTCGAGTGGAAATACCGTATTGGTGGTCATCAAGACCCAGTTGACAAAGGGGTCATTCGCGACGTCTGTAAGATCCCAAACCCCAAATCCCGCAGGTGGAGATACTTCGAGCCAGGTGTAATTCGTGGCCGTCCAACCCGGGGGCACCGTCGTTGCTGGACTGGTCGCTTCCGCGTAGGAATCAAAGTTTTCACCTGTGACTGGACTGACTGGCAGAATAAGGTTTTCCAGGTTTTTAAATGCCCATTGGTTGGTTTTCGAGAACGTTCCCGGCACGTCTTTGTACCGAAGCACGGCCGTGTGGCCTTCCCCATCAAAATGCGCTCCCGGAATGATACCGGTATCGACGGTCGTAAGGTTTGCCGTTTTCGACACGCTCAGCGTTGTTGGATTTCCATCAATTACCAGGGTGATGCTGTTCGTGTCCACCACCGTTGACCCGTCGCCAAACACCACGGTCACGCTACGGGAGGCCGCCTCTGTTTGCCGCGGAACCGGGAGCGGGTTCACCGCCCTGACATAAGGATTAACTGCGCCAACGGCATTCCGATAAGCCGGCAAGCCACCGTTGGGAATATCATTGACGAGCTTCCGGTTGCTGACACCGTCCGGATCGGTGCTGAACCACTCAACATGGGAATCTCCACCGCCATTCGCCCAAATCATCCGGAAAGGATAGGTGCCGCCACCGCCGGGTGGGACGACGAACGAGTACTTCATTTCACCAGCCCCACCCTCGCGCACAGCGAGTGTGACCCTCCCAAATGCATCCTGAGGATTTGGGCCGGACTGAACTTTGCTGCTGTCGTCGCTCATGACGCTCATGTAATTGGTCCCGGCGGCCAGCGTGAGATAGGTTAGGACCTCCGCATTCTGACCGTCAGTATTCGGATCGAAGTTGATGCCCGGTTCCAATTGGTCACCCGGAAAGTATCCAGAGGAGCCACCATCGGTTTTGGACAAATTGATGACGTTCGTAATCTCAAAATACAATACACCATTGGTCGGATTCGCCGGAGCAGCACTGGCGGTCGCGGCACCGAGTGAATTGGGATCTCCAACATTGGGGAGCAGTGCTCCCGTGCTATCCTTCAGTAGTCCAGCCAGAGCGGTTTCGGTCCTGGAATCGGTGTTGGGCCGGTTCGCATTGTTCTGAAAATATCTCCATTGGAACCCTGGTTTTGTGGTGTCTGGAGTGACGCGCCACGCCGGATCCAATGTCACCTGAGCCTGCAAGCTGCTACAGAGAGCTGTCATGGCCAGGCACAAAGCCAGAGGGCATCGATAGCCCAGGCGATTTGAAGTGAGTAGTTTTGGGTGTGTTTTCATTTTTTTATGTGAGACAACAGTTTTGTTCAATGACTTCTACAGGCTGATGCAATTATCCTGACGAAATAAGCGTTAGTGTCAAGTCTAGATTTGAATGACAGGTTTACATTCGAAGGAGGTCGTGGAACGAAACATCCCACCGGAGTAACACTCGACATGCGCCAAAGCGAGCCGCCCGTGTTCTATCTAGTCGGCAACAATCAGCCGCTTAAGGAAGCATGAGTATATCATTTCCTTTTGGAGTTTTATCATTCAGAAAGTGTTGACGTCTGGATTCAGGAACGAACCAGCGCAAAAAATTAAAGAGAGGATTTGCGAGCAGTTCACCCAATTCTTATGGGCTAGCCTGCAGTGTAAAAAAATGGGAGCGATCAAAACTGGTCCCACAAATCGCGCATTTATTTTTCCCAGTGATTTGCAAGAGTGAAAAGCGCCGCAAAAACTGCAATTTTCTTGCAAAATCCATCATTTAGCTGTTAAACTCTAGTTATGCTTCTGAAGTATCGTGTCTCCCCGGTTTTCTGGATTCTGGCAATCTCACTCACAATAAGTTTAGTCTCCACTTACGGTGCGACAGTGGGTTTAAACTCTACTGCGGACGCGTTTGTGACGACTGGACCTTCCAATAACCTAACCACTAATAATTATGGCGCTGGAGGTTCGATCGGGTTAGCTGCTCCTGGATTGCCCAAAGGTGAATTCCAGTCCGTGCTCCGTTTCGACACAAGCACAGCCAAGAGCTCATTTGATACTCTTTACGGTGCTGGTGCCTGGAATGTGCAATCGCTGACATTGCAACTCACAGCCACTGCCGTGAATAATACAAACTTCAACGCGAACGCTGCCGGTTCTTTTTCCTTGAGTTGGATGAAAAATGATGGCTGGACTGAGGGCACTGGCACCCCCAACGCCCCTGGGACCGCCGGCATTACGTTTGATACCCTCCAAAACACCTTTATCAGTCCAGGGTTAGATCAAGGGCTAGGCACATTTAGCTACAACGGCTCGAGTAGCGGATCTTCCGTTTACACTTTGGACATGCCGTCTGGCCTCATATCCGACATCCTGGCCGGAGATCAAGTGAGTTTGCGCCTTTTCGGTGCCGATAGTTCGATCAGTTACCTGTTCAACTCACGGGAATTCGGAACCGTAGCCAATCGACCTCTTCTAAGCATCACGGCTGTGCCTGAGCCGGGAACCATCACACTAGTGACCTTGGGCCTTGTGGGAGTCATAGCTGGCGCTGCTCGAAAGAAGAAGAGAGGTCTTAACTGATGGGCTGGCTAAGAACGAGTCTTTGGACTATCCCCGCACTCATTGGGCTGTTCAAAGTGACAATCGCGAGCGCGGATACTATCACTTTGATCCCAACAGAGGATACAACGATCACTGAAAAGGATTTTTCACTCACGGGGGGCAGCGGAGCCACCCTGGATTCGGGCACCACCGGTCCGAACGAAGGATTAAAACGCAATCGTGCTTTGCTGAAGTTCGATCTTGCAACAACTATTCCGAGCAACGCTATAGTAACTTCTGCGGCGCTCACGCTGACACTTGTGCAGCGCCCAAACTCGACGAGCCTCTGGTTCAGCTTGCACAGGCTTTTACAGAACTGGAGTGAGGCCGCGGCGACATGGACAAACCGATTGTCACCACCTGCGCCATGGACCTCCCCTGGAGCAGTCGCTCCCCAGGATTATGCCAGCTTCGCCAGTCAATCGAATCTCATAACAATTCTGGGCTCTTCCACCTTCAACTCCAATCCCGGTATTGTTGCAGACGTACAGGATTGGATTAATAATCCGGCTAATAACTTCGGCTGGATTCTCATCTGCGAAGACGAAGAGTTGGAGAAAAGTGTGCGAAAATTCGCTTCAAAAGAGTCCGATATTGTGACAAATATCCCCTCTCTGGAAGTGCAGTTCACGCTGTCTTCTCCCCCCATTATATTGGCGCTACTACCCGCGACAAATGCTGTTTTTCAGTTCCAATTCAATGCTGAATCCAATACGAGTTACACTGTGCTCTACGCCGCTGATTTGGTCACAACGAATTGGACGAGCCTGACGAACATCGCTCCGTTGTCAGCCGCGTCCACTATTTTAGTTTCCGACCCGTTGTTTATGGATACCAATCGCTTTTATCGCGTCAGAACGCCGTAAAGAACTCTGGTTTTCTTTTTCAGTTTTGTGAGTTCAGCATTGACAATCGGGCTGAATTATTTCTATAATCAAACACTTTATTATGAACAAACACCTATTCCGAAATCTATTGTGTACCCTAATTGCCTTGTTCACTTTTTGTCTGATTCGGGACGCGAGTGCTCAAACCTACCAACTGTTTGGAATCTCCGGAATGCAACAGGATTCCACCCAAACTGTGCCGGGTGTCTATGACCATAAGGATCATACATTGTTTCGTATCAACACCGCCAATGGGGCACTCACCAAGATTGTAACGATGCCATGGGTTATCGATAGCCAGTCCATTGGTTATTGCTCTCTAAATGGATTGATTTATCACACAGGTGGAGACGGGGCTTATCGTGACGGTCAAAACAATGTGCACGACCAGGACCCCAACGTATTAACTCCTGGGGGCGCGTTTCAGGACAACCAGTATATGGGAACGGTCAACCTGCTGACACTCGCGATGGCGGGCGTTTACAATGCTAATCCGTGCCCGAACCCGGATAATCCTTCCAATGATATTGGCAATGATGGCCTCTATCTACCCTGTTTTGGACTTCCCGCACCCGTCCCGCCCTGGGTGCTTCCTCAGTATCGCAGAGATTCAACCCAGACGGATTCAACCAATCGAATCACCGGACCAAACGAACCCAGTGGCATTCGCGGCCTTGCCTGGTCAACCGAGTTAAACTCCTGGTATGTGAGTGATGGCAACATTTATAAGATGTCCCTCGATGGAATGACTTGCACAAACCTCGGTAATCCGACTTTCTATATCCCGACCGATGATACAACTACATACCCGGACGGTCTCCGTCCGTACAGTGGTGAGTGCAAAGCGCCTGCCTTCATTAAGATGCCATCTGGCGAGACCAAGCTGCTGGTGAGTTACCGGCATGATAAAACTACCTCGGGCAACACCAATGGCTGGATCATGATGGTTGATCCAGTTACTGCCACCAACAACGGCCAAATAGCGTTGAACTATCCCCCAGGGGGTGGCGTCGCAGACGTGGACAATCCCGATGTTGTCCAGTTCGGAGGGCTCCTCGGTCTTGCGCAGAATCCCCAGACGGGCGTGATTTACGGGATTCGAAAAGCGTTTCAAAATGATAACGCCTTCACTCGCGAATTGGTCACGATTAATCTTACGACTGGCAATACGACCTTAGTAGGGATCTTAAATGAGGGGATCTACGGCCAAGCCATCACGACCCTGGCTTTTGTGCCTGACATTCTGGTCACCTCGATTACTCGAACCAATGACATTTTAACCTTCACCTGGACCGGTGCGGCTCAACCCACCTTTTCACTTCAAACTACTGCTTCTTTGACTCCGCCAGTCACATGGTCAACGGTTGCTTCTGGTCTCTCGGGACCGACCACAACTACTTCCATCACTAACAGTCAGGGGTTCTTTAGAATTCACAAGCCCTGAGCTGTTTTGATTGCTTTTCAAGGCTCGCCGTCGAGGCGGGCCTTTTTTTTGTGCCAGAAGGACGCGGAAACCAAAGTGGGGTTGATGAAAGCGCCTACCGCGAAACCGATAGCCGATAAAACCTTTTCTCGTTGCTCTGAGGATCGGTAAATAGCACGTGTCCGTTGGTTGATTGCGCCCCAACCGTCAGAAGGTTGGACCAGGTCTCGGAGAATCCGTTTGCACCCTGGACAACATAGGTCCAGTTCGAGACGGTGCTGAAAGAAATAACCGCGTTAGTTCCCTGACTGTTGATCATATCAATACGCGGATGTGGATTCGCAGCAGCGACTATCACGAGACTCGGAAAACCGGCAAGGTCGAAAAAGGTACGCGAGCCGGCCGTGAACCCTATCTGCGGATTGACCGCCGTAAGATACAAATTGACGCGCGTTCCAGAACGAACCGCCGAGAGAAGAGGCTCCTTTAACGCCAGATCAAATGACAACCTGGCGTCCACACCGCTGTTCGTAAATTGCCCCAACGAAACGTCGGTCGTTGCATTCAGGATGGAAGGCAGGTCATTCCACGCCACTCCATCCATTGTCGGGCCTTTTGGGATCCCGGTCCCCTCAATCCAGCTACCTGACGCGATCCACCTCACCTCAAACGCTCCGACGCCGCGATTAAAACCGGGATATGGCGGAGCCCCGAGTTCAGTCAAGCTCAGCGTTGCCCGCAGGACCAGCCAGTCATGGGTGTTCAGTGCTGCATCCAGAACCGCGACCGCGTTGCTCATCGGGAACCGGATCAGGCTATCATATGATCCATTCTGTTGGCCGGTTTCGTTCACAGCCGCCGCGCCTGAAATCGCAATCGCTCCCGCCCCTCCATAGTTGTTCGTCGGCCCTTCAGACCAGACGTAAGCGTCAGCTTCCGGATTGACCGCAACCGTAGCAGTTTGTGAGCGGCAACACGCGGATGCGGCAAGCAGAAGGATGATTATTTTCGTCATCGAAAAGAGAACCTCAGGTGATGAAAGGGACACACGTTTGCCTGCAAGCACGACATCATCAGTTCGTAGTGAGCCTCCTCAACCTGGCGGACCACCGCGGCTACAATAGCCTGCACTCCCTAATATGAAGTTCTGTAAACCATTTTGATCGATTCAACCAATATGCCCGGTGGCGAGAAAAAAAGTTCAGCGCCCGCTGTTCGAGCCCGGAAAGCAATAAAGTTCATTCTTATTGGGGTCGGCAAGAATTTGATAGTACTTCGGCCATTTCAAAAAATTAACATGGCCGCCGATTAAACCGACGATAGCCCCTCCGGCGTGTCTTTTGGAAAAGCCCTCTCCGGGCGAACTGGACGCGTCATTAAAATTATTGGAATCCGCTTCATCTGGTTCCCAAAACAACATGTCGGTAGCGCGGAAATTAGATACTTTGTACGTGGAACCGTTTTCTCCCATTCCCCAATCGAAAGCTTCGCTGCCTTTGATCATACAGCCATTCATCATGTAACTTGTGAACTTGATATTGCAGAATTTCCACGCTGACGTGTTTGTCCGATGGATCGGGCACAAGTACATGGTCCAACTGCTCATCACTGGAAAAAAGAGCCCTTTGCTCGGACCATTTGTTTGATTGGGCCCAGGAATGCCAGAATAAGGCCCAGGAGTCATACACTCTCCCGGCTTGTAGGCCCAGCCAGCCGGAAGCCTGGGGTTCCCGGACCCTCCCACACCACCGCAGTTCACGGGCGCAATTCTGTCATTGTTGTCGTTGGCGTACATTTGATGCGCCAGCAGCAACTGCTTTTGATTATTGATGCAGATCGTGCGGTGGGCTTTCTCTTTGGCCTTCGACAAAGCCGGTAATAACATCCCAGCCAGAATCGCAATGATAGCGATCACAACCAGTAACTCGATAAGTGTGAAGCCGTTTCGGAAAAGGGACCTGGGGTTCCTGAGTGTAAGAGTTTGAATGCTCTTCATGATTGCGGCTGTTTTACTGTCCAAAAGTCAATTCGCAGCGAGCGAACATCAAGGTATAATTACTCATACCGTGTCACCAAATCCTTTGCAAACTCAAAATAGCTGCTCATATTAGGAAATGATTCGAACGACTCAGGAATTCGCTCCGCTCAGTCTGTGCTAAAACAACCAAGGGCGAACGCGGCTTTTTGAACCAAGTGCTTTCTATTTCTCTGTGCCTCTGTCTTTGTGGCTTTGTGGTTCAAATAATTCCCCCTCCGAGTAAACGGAGTGAGTACCACCACTAAGGCCCAGCGCGGCCAAGCCGCAACCAAACCAGGAAATTACAGAGTGGAGAGGAGTAACGGAACCCGCGAAGCGTATGAGTGCACCCCTTCAGTTCATTGATCTCTTCAGGTTTTTCCACTCGTATCCTTATGCCTCGACTACCGCCTGGGGAGCCTGTAAAGCTCCCAATTTCTTTTCTTCTTCGAGATCCCTGCTCCCCAAAGCAGAGTTCATAAAGAGTCGTCGAAGCTGGCATGCTGGGTCTAGCCCTGGTTTACGCAGAAAAAAGGCTGCTGTTTAGAACAGCAGCCTTTCGACAAGTTAACAACGGGACGCTGCGCAAGCCGCGTCCCGAATGGATGATCCTAGTATGACCGGTGCAACCGTAGGAATTTGTTACCGACCAGGGAGATCGGCACAGTCACAGGCGATGCAACGTTACCAGACGTTACAGGAGTCCAGCCTCCCGGTCCAAGTGTGGTATTGGATTCAACGGTAAACAGCCCGGCATCGGTATTCCAGGAGAGGATGAGGTTGCTCCCTGAACGGACGGCCGTAATCTGCGCCACCGGATCAGGTAACGGCGCCGGATGGCTGATGATGGTGTAGCAGTGGGTTTCCGTCCCCGACGTAACGGGGACAGCGGTTGGACTGCCGGTTGCATTCCAAGAGCCCTCGGCATAGATCAGAATTTCCCGCGGCGTCATGGCCACAGACGGCTCTTTCCCGAGGAATCCTTTGAGATTGCTCGGATCCTGGTCGTTTTCAACAAACGGGAAGAACTCCGGTGTCAGCGGCGTGAACTTTGTGCCGTCGAACTGGAAGATCCGCGCCGCGATCTGATCGTTCAGCCAGAGGGTATTATCTGGCTTGAGTCGGTAAACCACCGTCACTCGGTTAAAGGCGTCACAAGCGACATTGGCCCGATCCATGAAACGCGTTCCACCGGTAGTCAATGTATCCTGGCTGCCCTGGCTGACAATCGTATTGGTGATCCAAGCCCGGGTGTTGGCATCCCACGCGCACAACATCATGTTGGTGAATCCCGCGCTTTCGGGAGACTTACCGGCCCCGAAGATGTAGTGGCTGCGGATGTCCGCGCAGTAGCGGGTGCCATCGCTTCGGCCAGTATCAAACAGCACCCCGGCTGTTGCGTTGACATTAATTGTGCCCTGGAGAGTGCCGGTATTGTCGTAGCAATAAGCAATGCCGCCGGAAGGTTTGACAAAGAAACCTCCACTCCAGGCGCCCACGTTGTCCCACATGCTTCCGTCAGTTCCAGCGGGGCTCACTTGGAAGTCATTCTTGAGAATCGTACCGTTGGGCGCATAGATTTTGCCGAGGGCCGCGTTGGCCGTCGCGTCAGTGGTCCGTGAGCGATCTTCCCCAACAATCAAAAAGTTACCGTTGGCAAGGCCCAATGGTGAACTACCCGTGCGCCCGGTCTGCTGCCCAAGTGTAGGGGTATCGTTGACGTGCTCGGGATAGAACATGACGTCCTGAACCTTGTTGAGCGGCGTCACGGCGAGGGTGGACGGATTCAACGTGAAACTCTGCGCGCCATACGTCCGCGCGGTGCCATCTCCAAGGATAGTGTTGAAAAACGTGCCCGTATAGCGGCCGTCCGAATTAAAGTCGGCGGGATAGTTGAAGAGCGTAGCCTCGGCTCCTGCCATATAGTTGACAGCGCCATAACGCATGTCGCCACCAACGCGACCCGGATTGCCATCCTGCCGGACTGTATTGGAATCCTTGAGGTAGATTTGCCCCGAGTCGGTATAAAACTCGCTGTCGAGTTTCGGTGTGCCGCCGGAGGCCGGGATCAAAACCAGGTTACGGCACATCTTCGAGTTGTCGTTGGTTGCTTTGAGGCTGGCTGCGAGCAGGAAGGTGCTGTCGCCCAGCAGTCGGGCGCCCGCCTCAACACTACCGCCGTTCGCGACATCATCCCCGGCAACAAAACCGCCAATCTTGGCCCTGTTTTGGGAGGCACTGAACCAAACCAGCGTGTCCGGAACGATGTGCTTCAACCCGAGTGTTTCTGCTGAGCAGGGAATTACCGGGTCGAGACTCGGCGGCGGCGCGCCTACATCAAAGATACGCATCGCGGTGAGTCGGGGTGAGGTGATTGCGGCGCTGTTTGCACTGGCCCACATGAAAGCAATCTTGCCGCCGCGGAATGCGACGCGCGGCCGGTCCGTACCGTTGCTGCCTTGTATCGTGGCATTGGTCGGGTTGTCGCGTTCGCTCACATAAAATACGGGGCCCACGGGACGGCCACACGGATCGAATAAGTGGGCTTGAGGCAGGCGCAAGGCACCGGAATTGTCAGCGGGATCGTTGTTGATGGGGTCGGTCACCACGATGACCGAGCCGTCCGAATCAATGGCCACGCCGCCACGGTCGCCGTTCGGAAAGGTGCCATCAGCGTTGGTTTGGCTGTTGTTTGCTCCAAACAATGCTGAGTGCGAGTACCGCAATGTGCCATCGGCGTTGAGCACCGTGAGCCAAGGGCCGCCGCTTGTGTTGGGTGCAAAAATCGCGTAAGCGTCCTTTCCATTGCTCCCCATACCCATTCCGTCGCCCTTCCCGCCCGCACCCGCTTCCGGGTGGCCGGCGACGGTGGCCAGGTCCAAGACCGCGCTCTTAGGATTGCCGTTGTTGTCAAAGAGTCGGAATTTTCCACCGCCCGCATCCCAACGCACCATAAAACCATCTGTTGTTGCTGCAGAGCCATGCCAGATGTTGCTGGGGACCGGATTGGTTTCTACGGCGGAATAGGCATGCACCACGCCTCCAAGCGGATTCAAAACTTTGTAAACGACCACGTTTCCGCTGGCAGTTCCGTTCAGTGCGCGGTCCGCGGCCTGGCGGCTTTCGCCCACGATCAGAATATTCCCGTTTGACAGGAAATCGACATCCCCGGGCCGGACAGTGCCGTCGGCTTCAACATCCGCGTCAGAAAAGGAGACAATGCCGGCCACGTCGGGGCCGCCCAGAGTGGCATTGCGGCTCCCATCGTTGTTGAGCAACTGCACGAACGGAGAACCGTTGAAAGAAGCACCGCCGTTGTCATTGTTGATCGCGAAGAGCTCTGGGATTTCACACCCGATTGCATCCGCTCCTGCGCAAAACATGAACCCGTTGCCAAACTGGTTGGCCTTCAGCTTCCCGCCGAAATCGCCCGTGTAGCCCGGTGTCGGGCTGCCGTTGGAGCGGTAGAAGGCCCGATACGACCAATTCGGGACCGAATCCGAGGTCGTTATGCAATTGGCGCTGGCAATGTTGGTCATCGTCACCAGCGGCGTTACCACATTGCCGTTGATGTCATATACTTTCCATACAGCTTCCCAATCCGTTATGCCTGCGCCGTCATCTTCCCAGCACGGAACGACGTTAAAATTGGCGGTGATGCTAATGTCACCGGTCTCTACTACGTTGTTGTTATAGTTTGTTTCGACGTCGATGGTCGCCGTGCGGGGGATTAGGCCCGCGTTGGCGGGGACGCCCACCTGGGCCAGTGAAAGCGACGTGGCAAAAGCCGTCGCGAGCAGGGTTGCAAGGAACTTTTTCATATCTGTTATTGGTTCGATGGTTTTTGGGGAGGGGACTTTGGACTTTGCTTGATGAGACAGAACTTTTTTTACAAATAAGACATTACTTCCAGAGTTACTGGTAAAGGCTGATGTTTGAGATTGTTAGTCAAGTGCCAGTCCCAATGCAAGATTTTATTTTTTTTATTTTTTCGTCGCTGCCAGTCCTTGAAATTTTTGGGAGAAGCGGGACACTGCTCCGCCCACATCCGGCGACGGCTTTTCTTTCAAACTCCGTTAGGAGTTGCCTGTTTATAGAACCAAGCGAACCACCCCTTTTTTATTTTCAGCGGCGCGCGTTGGACATTGAATGCGATAGTGGCGTCTCATCGCGCGCCGCTGAAAAACCAACATCATATGAGGTCGTCTTCCTATAAACAGGCAGCCTCTAGCGAGGTTTTTCGTTTGGCTGAGTTAATGGCAATCTGACCGCACGCGGAATGAAAAACGAAAACGAACGGTGGGAGATCGTTCAATAAACAGGCACCTCTCAAGGTTTTTTTGTGGACGAAGAAAGCACCTCAATCTATCGCGTTTCTTTCATAAACCCCGAGGGGCCCCGAGCGGTTCCGCATCTTGCAAACTCCGTTAGGAGTTGCCTGTTTATAGAACCCAACGAAACCACCCACCTTTTGTTTTTCAGCGGCGCGCGGTTAAACGTTAAAAATGCAATAATACCTCCCGCCGCGCGCCGCTGAAAAATAAATGGTTTTAAGGAGTTTTTGCGGCAAATTTCTATTTACCGGTTCTCATGGGCCCAACAGAATTATGGCATGGCCAATACTTACACGCAGATCTACCTCCAGATTGTTTTCGCGGTGGAAGGGCGGCAGAACTTAATTCGCCGCGAAAACAAAGAAGAACTTCATAAATACATAACGGGTGTAGTGACCGATCGGCAGCAAAAACTTCTGGCGATCCATTGCATGCCTGACCATACCCACATGCTCGTTGGTATCCGGCCTTCGATGGCACTCTCGGATCTGGTGCATGACGTAAAGATTGCTGCAACCAATTTCGTGAATCAAAAGGCTTGGGTGATTGGCCGGTTCCGTTGGCAGGAAGGGTTTGGCGCATTCTCATACGGACATTCTCAACTGACACGCATCATACGATACATACAGAATCAGGAGCAGCATCATGCCAAAACAAGTTTTCGCGAGGAATACCTCCAATTTCTAAAAAAATACGAAATCGATCATGATGAGCGCTTTGTGTTCAAAAGCCTGGACTGACATTTCGAACCGGCGGGTTCCGCATCGGATAAACTCCGTAGGAGTTGCCTGTTTATAGAACACAGCGAACCACACCCACCTTTTTTTTCAGCGGCGCGCGGTTAAACGTTAATGCAATGAAGCCTTCCGTCGCGCACCGCTGAAAAACTAAAATTATTCGAGGATCGTCTTGCTATAAACGGGCAACCCCTAGCGGGGTTTTTCGTTTTGCTAAGCTGATAGCCAATTTGGCGCATTGCGCGGTGAAAACAAAAAGCGACCCTGCGAGATCGCCTATTAAACAGGTAATCTCTGAGTTTCTTTTGGCTTTGTGAACAAAGAAGGCACCTCAATCTATCGCTTTTCTTTCATAAACCCCGAAGAGCCCCCAGCGGGATTCCGCATCGGATAAACTCCGTTAGGAGTTGCCTGTTTATAGAACCAAGCGAACCACCCTCCCTTTTCGTTTTTCAGTGGCGCGCGATTAAACGTTAAAATGCAATGATGCCTCCCTCCGCGGGCCCCTGAAAAACGAAAATAAAAATGGGGGCTTGTCTTCCTGGCAACCTCTATTGAGGTTTTTCGTTCGGTTGGAGGAATTTTAGAATGCAAATTGACGATGAGACCAGGCCCAGTTACTCTGGGCCTTTATGAAGGACCTACCGAAAACTTCACCTTTCGCCGGGTCGGAATCATTAACCCGCCCGGTTGCCCGCCGCTCTGGCTTCACACTGATCGAGTTGCTGGTGGTCATTGCCATCATCGCGATTCTCGCCGCGATGCTCATGCCGGCGCTCAGCAAAGCCAAATGCAAGGCCCAGGGGATCGCTTGCATGAACAACCAAAAACAATTGACCCTGGCTTGGATCATGTACGCCGACGATAATCAGGATCGCTTGCCCCCCAACGCCAGCGGCAGCGGCAATTTTCTGCAGCACGGGTGGGTGGAAGGCTGGCTGGATTTCAATGCTGGCAACCAGGATAATACGAACATTCAATACCTCGTGGATGCCAAGATCGGCCCCTACACAAAAAGTGTGGGTATCTACAAGTGTCCGGCAGATATTTACCAGTGTGCCGTCCGGGGAGGAGCCCTAATGCCCCGGGTTCGCAGCGTCTCCATGAACTCCTTTGTTGGCGTTCTCCCCAGTGAGGGCTACGGCGCCAGGCAGACGCCGCCCTGTTACGAATATCACAAGCTCTCCGATATCAGACACCCATCCCCGTCCGGTTTGTGGGTGTTTGTGGATGAACATCCCGACAGTATCAATGACGGCTGGCTGACCGACGGCTGGCCTGGCGGAGGTGGCTGGGGAGATTTGCCGGCAAGTTATCATTGCGGGGCGTGTGGAATTGGTTTTGCCGACGGCCACGCCGAAGTTCACAAGTGGAGAGACGAGGCCACGTTGGAACCGGTAACCAAACAGACCAAGGCCCGTCGAGGCGGGAGTGCCCCGCGCGATACCCTTTGGTTCATGGAACGCTCCACCGCGCCAATCCAGTAAATTGGCTCCAAGCTCCGAAGAGAACTATCGCAGGTCACTACAGTGAAACCGACGGGCGAAAGAATCTTTGCCCATTCCTCTCAGGCTCGATAAATCACTTGTCCGTTAGTCGATTGTGCCGGAACTATTAGCATTAGCAGTGGGACCAAATTTCGGAGAGTCCATTTGCACCATGGACAACAGACGTCCAGTTCGAGATCTGCTCAAAGACACAACGTCCTTAGTTCCCTGACTATTAATGGAATCAATCTGGGGCATCGCTGCCCTTGATCACGCAACCGTCCGGAAGCGAATTGTCGCGCACCCACATTCTGATTTTGCAAAAAGAATCTTGCAATTATTGCGTCAGTCTGGTAAGACTATCAGTCAACTGACCATGGTAAAATCCAGATTGAGATTTTGAGGCGAGGTGCCTCAGAGCCCAAGCAGGAAAGCTGTTTTCTCAACACATCGCTTTAGTCAAAAGGCGATGCGAGGCCGGTTCAAATCAATTTACGGAGGCCGTTTGAGATCTTCAGCCTGCTCGTTTAGAAATAGAAAACATATGAAAAGAATAAGCTTAATAATCCTCGGGATCACCACGCTCGTTTCGATCTCCTTCGCCCAGGTGAGCTATTGGCCCGCTGCCGGGCTGACGCCTAGGTCAACAACATTATATCAAACCAATTTAGCCAACAACAGCGTCGAGACCGGGGATATCGCCATTGGCTCCAACGGCAATGTGCTCCTCGCCTGGGAAGATGATGGCGCTGGCCTTACGGATTGGGAAGCGATTTGGACTCTTTTGGACAGTAGCGGCAACTCGCTCACACCGCCAGTAACGATCACAAACGTTCCAAGTGCCAGTTGCGACCCAAACGCCGACTCGGTCCCGAACTGCACTTACCGTGCCTTCTTCCGCTCGAACGGAAGCCCGACGCCTGGATACACGGGAGATTTCGGCGGGAAGGGCAAAGCCAACCTTTTTGGCGACGGATTTGCCTTCAGTTCATCGGGTGACGCAATCGCCTGTGAAGTCCCGGAACTCGTATCCATAAATCTCGGACAGGGAGACACCGCCCCTGAGGAATCTCCAATTGTGCAACTAATCAACAACAACGGCACTCCAAATGTAGCCGCAGGAGGCCCCCTTGTGGCGGGAATTCGGTCATACTCTGACGCGGACACCGATCCTGCAGGCAACATCAGACCTGCCGATGTCGAGTTTCTGGCCAACGGAAACTTTGTGATCGTCGGCGAGAGCCGTCAAGCCGCTGACCAGGCGATGACTGGTCAAGCCAGCGGCAACGTTGTGGTTTATAAAGTCTTGAATTCAACTGGTGGGGTGGTCATGCCTTACACCAACGGAAGTTCCGAAGCCATAGGTCAGAGCATGTGGCACGGTGCAGCAGCCACCGCCAATGGTTTTGCGCTTCGATTTGCAACGAGCGGCGGCAGGATCCGCTTTTTCGACAATAACGGCCTTCCTCTTACGACCAACATCGACATTGCCGCAGTCACAGGCCATCCGGAGGCGGGTCCGAATGACCGTGGCGACGGCTCCGGTTTTAAAGGCAATGGTCGCGATGCAATCGTTTATGCCGCTAACTCCGCAGCAGGACCCTGGGTGACTGTATTCAATGCGAATGGCACGGTTCGATACTCCCGCGCCGTGACGGGGACGAATGTTGATGGCCTCTTTCCTAATAGTGACCGTTTGGATGCCGCCATTGCCGCGGACGGGCGAGTCGTCGTTGTTTTCGACGCCTCAAATACCGATACGAACAATGGGGTTTTTAAGTTAACCCAGGCGCGCATCTTCGATCCTTGTGGCAATCCTCTGGGCCCCGTCTTCTACGTCAGTGAGAAAGAAACTGCCACAAACGCCGTTGTGAGTAATGCAAATGGACGTCCTCGCGTCGCCTGGCGTGGCGATATCATCGCGTTCATGTGGGCAAGTGACCAAATAACACCCAGGATCACCGCTTCCCGGATCTTTAACGCTCCGCCGTCTTTGGGGCCGACCATTCAGTTAGTCAGTGGTGTCGTGACGATCTCGTGGACCGGCTGCGGCATCTTGCAGCAGTCCAGCGACCTAACGAATTGGGCCGATATCACTCCTACCGCGACAAGTCCATACACGCCCAGTCCATTGGCAACACAGAAGTTTTACAGATTGCGGTATTTCTGATTCCAATAAACTAAAGATCTCAATTCAAGAGGGCTGCCAGGGTCAACCTGGCAGCCCTTCCGCTTCTGCGAGGTCGAGGTAAATTTCCATTAGGCACACGGAGCCCAACATGAACACTGACATGTTTCTGGAACTAAGGTTGTAATGCCTCATTGATAGCCAGAGGTAGGTTGCGTCACTCCGTGCGCGCCGTTTCGGAGCAGGATTTCTTCGGGCGGCGCGCACCGGTACACGAACAGTCAACCTGGGTAAGTGCCTGACTAGGCCCCGGGTACGAACACGTGTGCTTACGGGTGTAAGACTGCTGCGGCCACCAATGCACTCTTCATTAAAGCACTTTTCTGCCGGTAAAAATCACCAGCAAAAAGAGGACGACAAATATCGCAATAAAAAGGAAAAACAGGAATTTTGCAATGTCTGCAGCCGCACCGGCAACCCCGGTGAAGCCCAATAAAGCAGCGATAATAGCAATCACGAGGAAAGTTGCAGCCCATCTTAACATATTGGTATCTCCAAGGGTATCTGGTAAATGTGGTTTTCGGTTCTTTCAACCTTAACCGGTAGCTCGATTCAATACCCTGGGGTCTGTTACCCAAAACAAACTCAAAAGCGGCCCGAAACCGTCGTTGCCTTCATGTCCCACTGCCGTCGGCCAACGCTTGCTGTTAAGTCCAATCGATGGCCCCTAATAAAACTGTTTGAAAAAAGTAAATGGAATTGATAAGCTTGTCTCTTAGAGCGCCTCGAACCAATGGAATTGTATCAACTACAATATTTTATAGAGGTTGCCCGGAACCGCAATTTCACGCGCGCCGGTAAAAGGCTGAACCTCGCTACTCCGGCCTTGAGTTTGCAAATCAAGAAACTCGAAAAGGAATTAGGCACGCGCCTGTTCAATCGCGGCCAAAAGGAAACTCTGCTGACCCCTGCTGGAGAAACCCTTTTTGAAAAGGCCCAGGCACTGCTGGCGATGGCTGATTCGGTAAAGCAATCCGTCGCGGAGGTTTCGGAATTGCGGGCAGGCCGTTTAAGTGTCGCTTTTATCCCGTCCGTTGGCGCGCGTTGGCTTCCTGGCATCTTGAAGGAGTTTCGCAATTCATTTCCCTGTCTCAACCTTCTTACCCACGAGGAGACATCGCAGGGCGTGGCAGCGTTGATAGAAGAAGCGACTGCCGAGTTGGGCTTTCTTGAACTGCCGACAAACAATCAACTGTTCGAAGTCAGCGAGATCTGGAATGAACCATATTATGCTGTGCTGCCAGCCGAACACTCTTTGGCCTCCAAAAAAAACATCGCCCTTCAGCAACTTGAAAAAGACTCGTTTATTGTCAAACGAGGCGAGTCTCGGCAGCAAACGATTGAAGCCTGCCGGAACGCAGGTTTTGAACCCCGCATTGCTTGCGAGTGCACCGAACAGGAAACCAAAATCGCCCTGGTCCAGGCCGGTCTGGGGGTATTGCTCCTGCCGCAGCTTGACGCCTGCGTGCTTCGTGAAGGGGTTGTAGCAGTTCCTATTCGTGAACCAAAGCTGGTGCGCGAAGTTGGGCTAATTCGAAGGCGCGGAAAAGAGCTCTCCTCCGCAGCTCAAGCCTTTGTGGACTTCGTGAAACAGAGGGCCTTTCCTGTCCCTTCTAATGACCGTCCCGTCGGCCGGCCTCCAGTTAAGATCGACGGCGTTCCCGGACCCGAAATGGACCAGATGGACCATGCCGCCCCCGAAGGATTGCTCACGCCGCAAAAATTCCTGGAACGGAGCGCGTTGGTTTTTCCCGACAAAATAGCGATCAAATTCAATGAGCAATCTTATACCTACGCTGACTTCCATGGTCGGGTAAATCGATTTGCCTCGGCTTTGAGAAAGGCAGGGCTGGAGCCGGGAGATCGCGTCGCCTTCATTTGTTCGAACATCCCCGCGCTGCTCGAAGCTCATTACGGCGTGGCCTTGGCCGGTGGAATCCTCGTGCCCATCAACGTGCGGTTTACTGCCGGGGAAGTCGCTTACATTCTCAATCATTCGAGCGCAAAGTTTTTGTTTGCAGACTCCGATTTCAGCAACGCGGTGCGCCCCATCCTCGGCAATCTTGAAAGCCTCAAAAAAGTCGTGGATGTCCTCGATGGTCGCAGTGCCAGGCCGATGGGTGAAATGGATTATGAACAGTTTCTGGAGAGTGGGAGTCCCAAAAGCATAGGGTCGCCACTGCGAGATGAGGAGGAATTGCTCAGTCTAAATTACACCAGCGGCACAACTGGCAAACCCAAAGGGGTCATGATTGTTCACCGGGGAGCTTACCTGAACTCCATTGGCCAGGTGATCGAAGGCCGGCTGACCTCAACGTCGAAATACCTTTGGACCTTGCCGATGTTTCATTGCAATGGCTGGTGTTATACCTGGGCGGTCACAGCGATGGCGGCCACTCATATCTGCTTGCGGAAATTCGATCCAGTCAAGGTCTGGCAACTGATCGAAAGCGAAGGAGTGACGCATTTATCCGGCTCCCCGAACATGTTTACAGCGCTGCTCAATGAGCCTGCGCGGCCCAGGCAGGTTAAACAGCCGCTCGTATTTGGGATTGGGGGCAGCCAGCCCTCGCCAACCCTCATTGCCCGTTCGCAGGAGCTTGGGGTTCGCGTCATTCACGGTTATGGCCTGACTGAAACCTATGGTCCCTGCACGATTTGCGAACCACAAGGCGAGTGGCAAACCCTTTCGCCGCGCGAAGAATCGCGGTTGTTGGCCCGCCAGGGAGTCCCCTCGATCATGGGTGATGCTGTTCGCGTTGTGGATGAGAACATGCGGGACGTCCGGCGCGATGGCCAAAGTCTCGGCGAGGTCGTGATGCGCGGCGCAACCGTAATGAAAGGTTACTACAAGGAGCCGGAAGCCACCGCGCGTGATTTCCGCGGTGGCTGGTTTCATAGCGGCGATCTGGCTGTGATGCATACGGACGGCTACATCGAATTGCGTGATCGGCTGAGAGACATTGTTGTCGTCGGAGGCGATAATGTCTCGTCTTACGAAGTCGAGCAAACTCTCGCCTTGCATCCCGCGGTCGCTGACGTTGCCGTAGTGGGTGTTCCCCACGAGCGCTGGGGAGAGACGCCCAAAGCTTTTGTGGTGCTCAAAGAAGGGGCGCAGGTCAAGCCCAGGCAGCTCATTCACTTTTGCCGCGAGCACCTTGCCATTTTTAAGTGTCCTTCCTCCATTGAGTTCCTCCCCTCAATGCCAAAAACCGTCACGGGCAAAACTCAAAAATTTCTGCTGCGCGAGAGGGAATGGATCGGGGAAGAAAAACGCATCCACGCAATCTAGGTATCTTTGATTTATGAGCAATCGTTCCACTGTTACACCCCCGGATAGCGGGCTCTCTGGATTGCGCAATCATGCGGATGGTTCCGCCGTTCAGTTAAAATTTCCAAAAGAGACCTTGCCAGGCATGCTAGAAGCGACCGCCAAAAAGTTTCCTCGGCGCACAGCTCTGATCTATTTCGGCATGGAGATGACCTATGCCCAACTGCTGGATCAGGTCCACCGCTGCGCGGCTGGTTTGCAAGCATTGGGTCTGAAGAAGGGGGAGCGTGTGGCTTTAATGATGCCCAACTGCCCGCAGTTCATCATCGCGTATTTTGGAGCATTGAAAGCCGGGGCGATTTTGACCGCAACCAGTTCGATGTACACCCGCCGCGAGGCGGCCCACCAGTGGCATGATGCGGGCGTCAGCATGCTGATAGTTGATCAGCAGCTTTATCCTATTGCTAAATCCGCCAGCAAAGACGTGCCTGCATTGCGAAAGACCATCGTTACTGGCTTGCGCGAGTATTATCCAAAGAACTTTGCAATCCTGGCTCGGGCCCTTCGTTCCCAACGCGCTCCGCAAAAGCGCAAATCCCCGAACGACCCCGCTTCCCCATTAAGCTGGCGCGAGTTGCTCAGCCTGGCGCGCAAACCGCGTCCGGTACCCCAAAGGCCCTCCGAAGTTGCGTGCTTGCAATACACCGGCGGCACAACAGGCACTTCGAAAGGCGCCATGCTGACGCACGCGAATCTCGTGACCAATGCCTGCCAGACCAGGCATTGGCTTTCGAACGGCGAGGAATCGGATGTGCTCGTGGCCGCGCTCCCGCTATTTCACATTTACGCGATGACTTGCGTAATGATTTGCTCTTTGCTCGCAGGCGGCACGGTCATCATTCTGCCCCGCTTTGAGTTAAAAGCGGCTCTAAATATTATCCGCAAATATCGCCCGACAATCTTTCACGGGGTTCCAACGATGTACGTCGGTTTCAACAACGCTCCAAAGGTTAAGAATTACGGATTTAAATCGTTGCGAGTTTGCATGAGCGGAGGCGCTGGGTTGCCGGTGGAAGTGAAACAACAGTTCGAAAAATTGTCTGGCGGCCGGCTGGTCGAAGGATACGGGCTCACCGAAGCCTCACCGGTCACGCATGTCAACCCTCCCGATGGTTTATCCAAAGTGGGAAGCATCGGTCTGCCTATCCCCAGCACTGAGGCACGGATCGTCGATGTGGCGGATGGGACTCGCGAGTTGCCAATGGGCGAAATTGGCGAGTTGATACTGCGTGGACCACAAGTGATGAAGGGCTATTGGAATAAGCCGAAGGAAACAGCCGATGTCCTACGCAACGGCTGGCTGTATACGGGTGACATTGCCCGCAAAGACGAGGATGGCTACTTCTACATTGTGGACCGCAAGAAAGACTTGATCATTGCCGGGGGCTTCAACATCTATCCGCGTGAGGTTGAAGAGGTATTGTTCGAACACCCCGGGATCCAGGAAGCGGCAGTGGTGGGAGTGCCTGATCCGTACCGAGGTGAAACCGTTAAGGCCTTTATCGTGCCAAAGGAAGGTAAGACGGTGACTGCAGAAGAAGTCATCACCTGGTGCCGTGAACGGCTCGCCTCTTACAAAGTGCCGCGTCAGATTGAGTTCCGCGACTCATTGCCCAAATCGGGCGTGGGTAAATATTTGCGCCGCGAGCTCCGGCTTGAATCCAGTTCTCCCAGGACGGAAACCAAACCTCAGCCCGAGGCTGCGGCCACAGAAAAATGAACGAACCCAGGTTTTCGACAGCACCCATTTCAGGTCCATCGCTACGAAGAAGATATGAGTATTAGCTTAAAAGGGAAAGTCGCCATCGTAACGGGCGGCGGCCGGGGAATTGGCAAGGCTATCACCCAACGCTTGGCAGGCGCGGGCGCCGACGTTGTTATTGCCAGCCGAAAGATGGAAAACCTGGAGGCAGCAGCCCGCGAGTTCTCGTCCCTGCCTGGCAAGGTGGTTCCAATCGCCTGCCATGTGGGCCAAAAAGAGGCCGTGGAGCAGCTTGTCAAGCAGACTACGGAACGCCTGGGTCCCGTCGATATTCTGGTGAACAACAGCGCGACCAACATTGGCCAGGGCCCAGCCCTGGCAGTAACCGATGAAATGTTGGACAAAATGATCGAGGTAAATATCAAAGCGGCCTTGCGCCTGCTGCGGCTCATCGTCCCTAAAATGATCGAGCGCAAAAGCGGCGGCTCGATCATTAATATTGCTTCAATTGCCGGTTTACGGCCTCAACCTGGCGGTTTGCTTTATAGTTTTACCAAGGCTGGCTTGCTCATGATGACGCGGTCCTGGGCTCAGGAATTCGGTCCCAGTAACATCAGAGTCAATGCGATCGCCCCTGGGCTGATTCAAACGGATTTTAGCGAGTTCTTTTGGAAAGATGAAAAGCGCCGGCATCATTACGAAAAGGGTTCGCCCCTGCAGCGCATAGGACAACCCGACGAGATCGCAGGACTGGCCCTTTACCTCGCATCCGATGAGGCCTCCTTTGTGACGGGCCAGGTGATGGTCGTGGACGGCGGGGTAACTGCAATCTGAGAGGAGATCGAGCTATGCCCGATCTGCCGAATGAGCAAACCGGGTTTGCTTCCAAAACCACATCTCGAGCCCCCATTCGTTGGTGGCCGGTTTTACTCATCCTTTTGCTCGCGGTGGGTGCCACGATCTGGGTGCGCTCCTCTTATGGAAGGCACCGGCAAGATCAAAACATTGCCATCGCAAATATTGTCATCGTCACGTTTCTGCTACTGCTTGTTTGGTGTATTCTCCTGTCCAGGTTGCCGGGAAAAATCCGATGGGGAATCGTATGCTCGGTCCTGTTGTTAATCGGATTGGTTCCACTTCTGTTTCGAATTCATGGCGTAACCGGCGACCTTATTCCTATATTGGAGCCGCGGTGGCACCATCAGGATTTGGCTTCATTCGAGGCGCGAGGGAAAATTGAAACCAGTTCGGCAATCACATTCACTCTCACCAATAATTACCCGCAGTTTCTTGGTCCAAACCGCAACGGGGTTCTAGACCAGCTACACCTCGATCGAGATTGGAAAGCGCGTCCTCCTCAGCGCCTCTGGCAAAGGCCTGTCGGGCTCGGCTGGTCAGGGTTTGCCGTGGTTGCGAACCGGGCGGTCACCCAGGAACAGCGCGGAGAAAACGAAGCTGTGGTCTGTTACGATTTGATTTCAGGTTCACCCATCTGGTCTTATACGTATGCGGCTCATTTCCAATCCAGCCTCGCAGGCGAGGGACCTCGGGCTACTCCAACTGTTGTTGCCGGCAAAGTTTTCACTCAAGGCTCGACAGGGTTATTGAATTGTCTCGATCTGGAGAGTGGAAAACTAATTTGGTCCAAAGACATCCTCCGAGACAACAACGCCGGAATGAATGATTGGGGAATCACCTGTTCACCCCTGGTGGCGGGTGAGTTGGTGGTGGTCAGCGCAGGAGGCGCCAACAAGCGCTCTCTCGTGGCCTATCGCGCCGAGAACGGTGAATTCGTTTGGGGTGGTGGCACTGAGGGCGCTGGCTATAGCTCGCCTTTTTTGGCCTCCTTGGCACAGGTTCAGCAAATCCTGATTTTTAATGATGGGGGAGTATCCGCCCACTCGATTTTGGACGGAAAAATTCTTTGGAAATACCCGTGGCCCGGCGGGCATCCCCATGTCTCGATTCCGTTAGTTTTGCCCGGGGACAGAGTCTTGATTTCCAGTGGCTATGGCGTGGGCAGTGAGTTGATTCAGATCAAAAAGGATTCCGCAGAAAAATTTAGCGCCGACCAAATATGGAAATCAAAAAGACTGAAAGCCAAATTTACCAATCTTGTTTATCGTGATGGATTTATCTACGGTCTCGATGATGGCATCATGGTTTGCCTGGATGTCCAGACCGGTGAACTTAAGTGGAAGGAAGGCCGTTACGGACATGGCCAGGAGATACTTGCAGGAGATTTGCTGCTGGTAAGCGCAGAATCTGGCGAGGTGATATTGCTCGATCCTAAACCTGACAAGCCCCGCGAGCTAAACCGGTTTGCCGCCTTGAACCAAAAGACCTGGAACCCTCCGGCACTGGCTGGCCAATATTTGTTGGTGCGAAATGACAAAGAGGCTGCTTGCTTTCGGCTTCAGCTTACCAAATAAAACACCAAGACGAACCGGGATTGTTCAGCCAAAATAGTTTTCCGATTCGCCCTTGATCAAGCAATGAGTTCCTTGACCACATTCCCATAAACGTCAGTCAGGCGAAAATCACGACCAGCGTGGTGAAAGGTCAGCCTGGTATGATCGAAACCAAGGAGCTGAAGCATCGTCGCGTGCAGATCGTGAACATGCACTGGATTTTCTACCGCTTTGAATCCGAAGTCATCGGTTGCGCCATGGACATAGCCGCCGCGCACCCCGCCGCCAGCCATCCACATTGTAAAGCCATGGTGGTTGTGATCCCGGCCGTTGATTTTTCCGTCGTTTGCGCCGGGAGTTGGCAGCTCGACGGTGGGGGTCCGTCCGAACTCGCCTCCCCAGATAACAAGAGTATCGCTTAACATTCCGCGTTGTTTCAGGTCGGCCAGCAGAGCGCCAATGCCTTGATCGCATTCGCGCGCGAGTTTGCGATGGTTCACCTCGATGTCATCATGATTGTCCCAGGGCTGCCCTTCACCGTGCCACACCTGGACGAAACGAACGCCGCGTTCCAATAGCCGCCTGGCAATCAGCAATTGTCGCGCTTGCGTTCCTGAACCATAAAGCTCCCGGATATGCTCCGGCTCCCTGGTGACATCGAACGCATCCGTCGCATCCATCTGCATGCGATAAGCCAATTCAAAGGATTGAATCCGCGCTTCCATCTGCGCGTCTTGCGAGCGGCGGCGCGCGTGTTGCTCGTTCAATTCATGAAGCAAATCCAATTGCTGCCGCTGCTCGACCGCCGACACGGATTTATTTTTGATGTGCTCGATTAATTTCTCGATTTCCTGATGTTTGGTGTTGATGTAGGTGCCCTGATATATCCCAGGCAAAAATGCGCTCTGCCAGTTTTGCGATTCCTGAATCGGATAGCCACCCGGGCACATCGCAATGAATCCAGGCAGGTTCTGGTTCACTGTGCCCAATCCGTACGTCACCCATGAGCCCACGCTCGGTCTTGTTTGGCGAGCCTCCCCGCAATTCATCAGCAACAACGATGGTTCATGGTTGGGCACATCTGCGTGCATCGAACGGATCACGGCGATGTCATCCATGTGCTCCGCCACATGGGGAAACAGCTCACTCACTTCAATGCCGCTTTGCCCGTGTTTTTTGAACTGAAACGGAGATTGAAAGGCCGCCCCGGTTCGCCGTTCGGTGGGCAGGTTGTCCATTGGCAAAGGCTTTCCGTTCAGCTTGGCCAGTGTCGGTTTCGGGTCGAACGTGTCCACATGCGATGGCCCGCCATTAGCAAAGATATGAATGATTCTTTTCGCCTTGCCTGGAAAGTGAGATGCCCGAGGTGCAAGAGGCGAATTTCCACTGATACCCTCAATCGAAGCTGCGCCCACGACTTCGGGCGCCAGGCCGGTCAGGCCCAGCATCCCAAACCCAAGGCCGCAGCGGCGAAGAAAATCGCGCCGGGTCAGAAACAGGTCTTCAAACCTGGGCTGGTGATGTGACATTTGCGTTAAGACCACTACCTTTCAGGGTCCTCTTATATGATATTGGTTCTTTTGGCGGATTCGTCAAGCCCAAGTGGGTAAAGTGCATTTAAACCGTAGTGAAAAAGTGGCGCAGATTTGCATTCTGCTAAACGCATAAACCATCAGCAGCCTCCACTAACAGAACACTGCCCCATAACAAATCGATTGAACACCTGCGCTCCTTTATACGCTTTAACCTTTATGCGGTTGCTGGCGTAATGGATTCAGTGCCATTATATCTGTATGGCCATGTTGCCGTTTGTTTTCATTAATATTGCCACAACCGCTGATGGTAAACTGGCTCCTGCTAATCGAAAATTCGTCGCTTTCAGCAGCAAGCGAGATCAGCAGTTGCTCCTGGAGTTGCGCGCGCGCGCCGATGCAGTCATGGCCGGCGCTCGCACCGTGGACCTGGTGCCTGTCAACCTGGGACCAGGGCCGAGCAAATACCGCCACCTCCGGCTGCAAAATGGTTTGAGTGAATATAACCTGCGTGTTGTGGTCAGTGGTTCGGGAACATTGAATACGAAAGCGCAAATCTTTCGTCGGCGCTTTTCGCCAATTATCGTGCTCGCGTCCGGTCGGGCATCCGAGCGAAACCTCCGTCGGCTCCGGGCTGCCGCAGACGAAGTCGAGGTGTTTGGGGAGAACGAACTTGATTTTTCGGCTGCCTTGAGTTGGCTCCGGCGCAAGTGGAAAGTGAAACAGCTACTGTGTGAAGGCGGAGGCGAGGTAAATGCGGGCCTGTTCCGCGCCGGGTTGGTTAATGAAGTTTATCACACGATTTGTCCTCTGGTGTTCGGCGGGCGTGATGCGCCAACAATGGCAGATGGCATGGGAGCACCGGATTTGGCGCACGCCACCCGGCTCCGCTTAAAGAGCTTAAAGCGAAAAGGCCAGGAACTATTTCTCGTCTATCGCGTTCAGCGAAAAGGTTGGGTTTAAAGGTTCGCAAGGCGGGGTTTTCTCCCTATTCCACTTTTCCGTTTTTCCTCAATAGTGGTGTGGACACAAGCTCGTGGGCCATGCGTTGAAATGAATTACCAACAGGTCGAAGAAAGAATTAAGGCTGGCTACCGGGAAGTCACTGACCAGTACCGGCGAGACGATGAGGTAGAAGTGCAGACTCAGAACCACCGCCGTTTGACACAATCTTTAAAACAAATCTGCCGCTCATTTTCGCATCCGATCAATGTGTTGGACGTTGGCTGCGGCACCGGCCGTTATTTTCATTGCCTGGAAAACGTGGCGAGCCTGGTGGGAATGGACATTTCAGAAGAAATGCTTGCCTCGGCTGCCAATCCGGTTCGACGGGAGCAAATCATGGTGAAAGACATCAGCCTCATTCGAGGGAACATCTATATGGCCGATCTTTTACCGAATTCCTTCGATTTTATCTATTCGCTCGGCATGTTCGGGCATGGTTGCCCGGTGACAATCGAAATCTGCAATCGCTTTTACAATTGGCTCCGACCCGGCGGCACGCTGTTTTTCAATCTCGTGGATTTTGCCGGGTTGCCACTGTGGTATCGGGCACGAAGGCACGCCCGCAGAATCGTTTATCCGTTGCTGACAAAAAGATTGAAGCAGGTGCTCGACGAACGGGAACAGCGTTCTCCCTTCTTCGGTCTAACGCGGGGCCAATTAGAAACGATCCTCGAGGCGACTCTCCTGAAGAATTACACCGTTAGCTCCCACGTCTGCCAATCGCCTTTGTGGAGCGGGAGGCACCTCGAGTGCCTGGCGATTAAACCCGCAGCCGGGTTTAAACCTACATTGCCAAGCGCGGATTTGCCTGCCCCGGCGTCCCAGGTCAATTAACAGTTACGCGGGGCGGACTGCCCCCGAAGGCGCTGCTTTGGTTCTGCTTTTGGCTTTTTTCCGCTTGATATGTGCGGCGCGGCGTTTGCGTTTCTCAATTTTGTTCGATTGCTTGCTCATAAACGGTCTTTACATCGTCTGACTATTTCTATTCTGTGGTGGACTATGGTTATTGCTGCCCGCCGATTCAATATCTATTTGCAAATCCTGCTTTCCTCGCTCTTGCTCTCCAGTTGTAAAAGCATGGAGAAGAAACAACTCTCTATTCTCGCCGTTCATCTCGAAACCAAAGACCTCCCGGATCATGTAGAACAAGTCTTGATCTCTCGCGATCGCCCCTTCAGTTTGAATGTGCAGAAAGAGGCTTTTCTAACACAAAACGACATCGCGCAGGCACAGGTAATCGATGTTGTGGGCGGATTTGCATTGCGCCTCCAATTTGACCATCAAGGGGCCTGGCTGCTGGAACAAGCCTCCGGCGGCAGCCCAGGCAAACACTTGGCGATCTTTAGCCAATTCATCGTTCCGCCTGAGAACAAGCTGAACACTGGCCGCTGGCTTGCTGGCCCGCGTATGAACAAGCGAATCACCGATGGCGTCCTGGTCTTCACTCCCGACGCCACCCGTGAGGAAGCCGAGAAAATCGCTCTTGGACTAAACAATGTGGCAAAATCGTTGGGCAAAGCTCCTCCTGGCTCAGATAAATAATCGCAAGGTCGAGCAGATCTCCGAAGGAGTAAGCGTTCTTCCCCTTCGCTTTGCTTTTCATCCTCGTTCTTATCCTCGTCCTCGATCCGGTTTCATGTTCCTAACTCCCTCCTCCATTTTTCGCGGCGCGTTGCAATGCAATCTTTTTCTTTGCGCCAGAGTTGGTCAAAAGCTAAGGTAGGGCGGTTTTTGTCCGGTGGTGTAACGGTAGCACAAGGCCCTTTGGAGGCCTTTGTCCTGGTTCGAATCCAGGCCGGACAGCCACTCAAAGGTCAAAGGCAGACATCACAACCAAATCCTACATACTGCGCTTGGAAGCTTTATGGAAACGATTCATGTTGGCGTAAGTTCCATAAACAGCAGCCGTTTGGCCTATGGCTGCTGGCGCGTCGGGGGAACCTCAAGCCCCGGTGAGGTTCAAAACCGGAACGCAGGATACCGCGCTATCATTGCTGCCTATGAGGCGGGTTATACACTCTTCGACAACGCCGACATTTACGGCAAAGGCGAAGCGGAACGAATCCTGGGCGAAACATTGAGGAAAGTTTCCGGTATGCGCGACCGCGTGACCGTGGCGACGAAATGCGGGATCAGGCCTCCTGGGGAGCCGTCACCAGAGGCTCCGCAGCGCTACGATTTTTCGAAGCAACATATCATCAATTCCTGCGAGCAATCGCTGACGCGCCTGGCTATCGAAACCATCGATATCTATATGCTGCACCGGCCCGATTACCTTGCAAATCCGCTGGAAGTTGCCGACGCCTTCTCACAATTGAAAGCTGCCGGCAAGGTGCGCTGGTTCGGTGTGAGTAATTTTCGGCCCACCCTGGTCACAGCCCTCCAAGTGGCATGCCCAATGCCACTTATCGTGCATCAAATTGAAATTAGCCTGGCCAAAATGGATGCGTTCATGGACGGAACTTTGGACCAGTGCCTGAGTGAAGGCGTCACGCCGATGGCTTGGAGTCCCCTGGCGGGCGGCTTAATAGGCAGCGGTGCCAGCCGGTTGCTTCCCTCTCAGAAAAGTTATGAACCCGGAAAGTTTTTGCCGGCACTGGACGTGGTAGCCGCAGCCCGGGGTGCCAGCCGGGTGGCTGTTGCGCTCGCTTGGCTTTTGAAACATCCAAGCGGAATTCTTCCCATTGTCGGCTCGACGCAGCCTGAGCGAATTCGTGACGCCGCAAAGGCGGCCGATCTGGATTTGACCCGTGATGAGTGGTACACATTACTAATCGCCGCTAGAGGAGAGGCCCTGCCGTAGTCATCAGATTTCATCAAGACGACAGTTCACCCACTTCCTTCTCCCTCTCCTGGTTTTATCTCAGGCTCATGGAAATCCTCCTTTTCAGTTTAGCTATGAATGCGACCAATCATGGAGAGAGCAAAATGAGAACGGTTCGGAACATGGGAAAACTATCTTCACCCAGGTCCATAAGAAGCAGACCCTGCTGTGCTTTTTTGAAAGGCCTGTGTCTCAAATTGATACAACGCCCAAGCACTCGAGCAGCCCCACATTCTTCAGGAATCCGCTCAAAGGTTCAATCTCCGAATACAATCCCAAACCTCATTTAATCGTTATTTAAGCAGGGCATACGGGTTGCTTCGTTATCTGCGTGAAACACAATCACAATGCTGGCGTTGTTCTGTACGCCTGCGGAACAGCATTAGTGATTATCTCATTAGGGCGGCAAGATCTAAGTGCTGCAAATAAAACTATGGGCGAACGGCTGCGACTTGAAACTGGCGAACCTCCCATGGATAAAAGTTATGGAGTTAACGCTGACTTCACCTTCAGGACAGGAAGCTTGCCGAAGCTCTAGGTTCAAAATTTTGCATGGAGAAGCTTAGGGCCAGACTGCAATTGAATTTCAGCACTAAAATGCTCGTGGCTGTCGTCAGCATTATGGTGCTGCTTCTGGGGATCACCGTTTGGACGGTCAATCACCGTCTCACCCAACAATTCCAGGTTGAAGCCAGCCGAAGCCTGCAACGAGCCGAGGTCGAGTTTCGAAATGCTCAAAAAAGCCGCACAAAAACTCTTGTGCAACGGCTGAGAAATCTTCGAAATGAGCCTCGCTACAAGGCAGTGATTCAAAGGGGACACCTTCCTGCTTTAATTGAGGAATTTCAAAAATTGCCAGCGGATCAGAGCGTGGATGTAGTTCTATTTACCTCCGCCCAGCGCAAGGTAATGTTCGGAGTCAAAGGTGACCCGGAAATCTCCATCAACGAGTTCGAAAGGAACAGTTTCCTCGCAGTTGACCGCGCGCTGCAAAATGAAGAGATAGTGGATACCATCCGCGCTGGAGACCAGCTTTTCGATGTGGTTTCCATCCCCGTGGCCGATGCCAGCGGCGCGATCCTTGGGGCATTAACTTTCGGTTCCGAGCTTCGCAGCGGTGACGTCAACGAATTCAGCTTGTCTTCCCAGAGTGAAATTGTGCTGCTGGCCGATGATCGAGTCATTGCGGCAACTCTCCCGGCGGACCCTCGGCACAATTTCGTCGAACTCTTCAAGGAGTGCTCGGCCGGTTCGACTCTCGGCAATTCCTGCGCTCCAATCAAGATCGTTCTTGGGGATGAGCACTATTTCTGCTTAGCGGGCACATTCAGTTCCCTCAGCGGCGACGACAACCTTGGTTATTTGCTGCTCTTTTCCTACGAACAACCTTTGCGCGCCCTTCAAAGCACCCAACAAATGCTGCTTTTGGTCAGCGGACTTGGGATCCTGGCCGGCACTGCGATCGTGTGGTTCCTTGTCCGTAGAGTCACTCGGCCTTTGCGGGCTTTGCGCGACAGCGCCGAAGCCGTGGGGCGTGGAGATTTTTCTCGCCGCGTCCAGGTTTATTCTCGAGATGAATGTGGCGAGCTGGCCGATGTTTTCAATCAAATGACCGAGAATCTGAAGAGCTCGCGCGAACAACTAGAGATGACGGTGGACACACTCAGAACTACTCAAGGCCAATTGATCCAAAGCGAAAAACTTTCCGGAATCGGTGAATTCGTTGCCGGCGTGGCCCACGAATTGAACAATCCGCTGACATCGGTAATGGGGTTTTCCGAATTGCTGAAAAAATCAGATACCAACCCACAACATCTCAGGTACCTTGAGATGATTCACAAAAGTTCCCTTCGTTGCCAAAAGATCGTCCAGAGTTTGCTTAGTTTTGCGCGGCGACATCAGCCCGAGCGCAAGTTATCGAGTGTGAACGAACTGCTGGAAGCGGCCCTCGAAATACTGCAATACCAAATGCGAACCAGCAATATTGAGGTCGTCACGCGGTTGGATGCCAGCCTCCCCCAGGTGATGCTGGATCCCCATCAGGTGCAACAGGTCTTTATCAATATCATTAACAATGCTCGACAGGCCATCGAGGCCCATCGGCCAAATGGCTGCGTTCGCCTCACTACCGAACACGATGAGGGGCATGCGCGCGTTGCTATTGAGGACAATGGTCCAGGCATTCCCGAGGCCAATCTGTCCAAGGTGTTCGATCCATTTTTTACAACCAAGGACGTCGGTAAAGGGACAGGTCTGGGACTTAGCCTTTGTTATGGCATCATCAAGGAACATGGAGGCCACATCACTGTTCGCAGTAAAGTCGGAACAGGTTCGACGTTTATCATCGAACTGCCTCTGGGTTCGGACTCGATAACGAACGAAGTGGCTAAACTAACCGATACGGCAACGTCATCCTTTACGGCAGATGTGGCAATACCGATGCGCGAAGGCATGGGCAAGCGAGTTCTGGTCATTGACGATGAGGAAGCGATTTTGCATATGGTGCGCGAGGCGCTGACCGAATTCGGATACGAAGTGGACGTCGCCATGGACGGTGAGACTGGCCTCCAACGGTTGGATCAAACCTCCTACGATCTCACTTTGTGCGATTGGAAAATGCCGGGCCTGAACGGTCAAGAAGTTTACGAGCGGCTTCGCATTTCTAATCCCGCACTCTCCGAACGGATGATCTTTCTAACAGGCGATGTAATAGGCGAGAAAACCCAACGATTTTTACAGGATTCCCATAAGGTCTGTCTGACGAAACCCTTCTCTTTGGACGAGTTCCGCAGTGCGATCAGCCAGGCCATGGCTGTCTAGTCAAAAGCCGGCCACGACAGCTTCCCATCGTGCCTGGGTTTGCGCTATAGTTCTTAAGCGAATGGCAGATAACACCCTCATCAGCCGCGGCGCCGGCGGAAATCCGGCCAACCGGTTCGAAAAAATCCATCTCGAACCTGATGCAGAATGGGATCCGGAGCAGGATCCCCTGCCCCGCACGCAATTCTTAAAGGATAAGACCAGTAAAATCATTGCGTACAATGACAGCCCGGATGTCGGCTTCGAAGCCAGTGTCAATCCCTATCGCGGCTGCGAACATGGTTGCATCTACTGCTACGCGCGCCCATTTCACGAGTATCTTGGTTTTTCATCAGGGCTGGATTTTGAAACCAAAATCATGGTCAAGGAGGATGCCCCAAAACTTCTTTGCAAAGAGCTTTCTGCAAGAAATTGGAAACCCCAGGTCATCGCGCTGAGTGGTGTGACCGATTGCTATCAACCGGTTGAACGAAAATTGAAACTAACCCGTGGTTGTTTGGAAGTTCTCGCCGAATTCCGGAACCCTGTGGTCATCATCACAAAGAATTTTTTAGTGACACGCGACATCGATTTGCTAGCTGAGTTGGCAAAGCACCGGGCGGTGGGAGTTTTCGTTTCACTCACCACACTCGATAGCGAGTTGCGTCGCGTAATGGAACCCAGAACATCACCACCCAGCGCGCGTCTCGAAGCCATCAAACGGCTTTCCGAAGCTGGAATTCCGGTGGGCGTGCTGCTCGCGCCGATGATTCCCGGACTCACAGACCATGAGATTCCATCGTTAATCGAAGCTGCTGCGAAAGCGGGCGCGCGTTCGGCCGGTCATGTCATACTCCGGTTGCCCTATGCAGTCGCGCCCTTATTCGAACAATGGCTCGCCAACCACTTTCCCGCTCGAAAAGATAAGGTGCTGAATCGGATTCGCGCTGTTCGCGACGGCAAACTCTATGACTCCACTTTCGGCCAGCGCATGCGAGGTGAGGGTGTTTTTGCCGAACAAATGGATAACCTATTCGAGGTTGCCTGCCGCAAACACGGTCTTGCTGGAAGACTTCCCGAGCTTTCGACGGCTGGTTTTCGCCGATTTGATAGCCAGCAATTGCCTTTGCTCTGAGCCTCCCTGTATTCTTCCCCGCATGTTGCGCTGGTTCGAACATAGCCAGGTCTTTCACCCGGATCGCATGATGGTTGCAACCGGAGCGGAATTGAATCGGCCATTTGAAGATGTCTGGTTTGAAGCGGCGGACGGTTTTGGATTGAACGGCTGGTTTTATCCGGCCACCTCCGGCTCTGTCCGCGCGAATTGGGCATTGTTGATTTGCCACGGCAATGCAGGCAATATCAGCCATCGACTGAAACTGTGCTCCGCCTTGCTTGAAACGGGGGTCAACATTTTGATGTTTGACTATCGAGGTTACGGCCAAAGCAAAGGTCGACCGAGTGAAGCCGGAACCTACCTCGACGCCGAAGCTGCGTATGATTTCCTGGTTCAGCGAAACTTTGCGGGTCCCAACATTGTGGCCTACGGCGAATCTTTGGGCGGCGCAATCGCGACGGAGCTGGCCTTGCGACGGCCTGTGGGTGGATTGGTTCTTGAAAGCACCTTTTCCTGCACCGCCGATGTGGGCGCCGAATTGTTTCCCTGGCTGCCCGTGCGCTGGTTGAACACCATTAAGTACGACACCTGTTCAAAGTTGCCTCGCTTAAAAATCCCGGTGCTCGTCCTCCACAGCCGGGAAGATCGGCTCATCCGCTTTCAACATGCCGAAAAAAACTTCTCACTGGCAAACGAGCCTAAGATGTTTTGCGAATTACAAGGCGCCCACAGCGAACCGTTAACCGATCGTCGCAAGTTCCTGAGCGAGGTGGAAAAGTTCCTGCAATTGGCTGACGCTCGCTCGAAAAATGATAAAGAAATGAATAGAAGAGCGCAAAGGTATCAAAGATGAAAACAACTAACTTTTCGCCCTTTGCCCCAAGCTTTGTGACCAGTTCAACCTGGGGGCCAGCCTAGTTTCCGGCCGCCGATGATATGGCAGTGCAAATGCGGCACTGCTTCCCCAGCATCAGGTCCGTTATTGAACACGAGCCGAAAACCTGATTGGGTGAGTCCCAGGGTTTTTGCAACTTCTGCGGCTTTGAGCAGCAGATGGCCAAGGATTTTATGATCCTCGGGGGCAGCCTCTGCAATTCGCGGAATAGGCTTTTTGGGAATGATCAAAACATGGGTCGGTGCTTGAGGTTTAATGTCCTTGAAGGCCAGCACCAAATCATCTTCATAGACGATATTTGCCGGAACCTCACGACCAATCACTTTTTCGAACAGGGTCTTGCTCATATGACAATTAATGGGTTACTCCACTACCAGCGCCCGCTTTTCGTCACTCGGTTCCGCGTTCAAACATTCCCGTAGGTAATCGACTATTTGTTCGTGCAATTTGCGGCAACGCCCGTTCCAACGACGCGCCCCGGTCAGACGCTTGACACAGCCACGCAACCCACGAAAGCGCAATAACCGAGGGGCCTGCTTCAGTTGCCGTCGCAGTTCCGCTCGCAAAATCGAAAAGAAAAACAGTTCAGAATCCTTTCCCGACTCCTCCGCTAATCGCGCTAAATCTGATTCCAGCACGCCTTCCTGAACTGCGGTTTTCTTGCCTCCCGCAGCAGGAGATTTAAATCCGCCCAGCACCTTCTCCAATGCCTCCGCAAATTCAGCGACAGAAATAACGTCCCGCTGAAGTTCATATCGAAAGAAATGGAACACGGCGTCGGCAGCATGCCGGATGAAGTCGGAATCAAACGAAGCCGCAGTATCGCCATCCACTTCGAAGGTGATGTCCTTCGTCGAAAAGGGGACAGTCATACCGTTTGGCAGCTTGAACAACAGGTAATCCGATGCTAATGCAATCATTGGTTGCCTCCCATTTTTCTGACTTCTTGAACGAAGTCGGTTGCTTCCTGAAACCTCCGGTAAACACTGGCAAATCGAACGTAAGCGACCTCATCGGTTTGTCGTAATGCGTTCATCACCATTTTTCCAATCACTTCAGCAGGCACTTCCCGCTCGTATTTGTTGGTGATATCCTCAGCGATCTTTTCCACTAGATCCTCAATGATTTTAGGACTGATCGGTCGCTTTTGACAAGCTTTCTTGATGCCTGATAACAACTTTTCCTTCGAGAACTCCTCTCGCCGATCATCGCGCTTCAGCACGACTAATCCGCCGCGTTCCACCTCTTCATAGGTGGTAAACCGATGCCCACAACCCAGACATTCCCGTCGGCGACGGATGGTAGCACCTTCTCGCGAACTACGAGAATCAATTACCTTGTCATCCTGACGACCGCATTTTGGACAACGCATATAACCCCCACATGTAGAGGGTCAATTTTTAATACCACACAACATCTTGTGGTGTCAACTCCCACAATGAAAGTTTTTCGAATGGGTGAGAACTCCTGAATAAAGGTACGCCTTTTTTTCGAAAAATTTACCGCTCAGCAAAACCGTTAAGGAGCCTATACGGTTGGCAACAAAAGTGATTAAAAAACGTGCGGAACGCCTTCGTCCAATACTCGAAGCCTTTGCGTCACCCCTTGTTGTTCAGCCAGCATTCGCAACCAGCGGGGTGGCTCGTCGATCTCCTCAAATGAAAGACGAAAACTGCCGTAATGCATCGGAACCAGCCAATGAGCTCGCAAATCATGGAAGACCCGCATGGCTTCATCAGGCCCCATGTGAACCTGCCGAAAAGATTCAGGATGGTAGGCACCGATGGGAAGCAAGGCAATTTCAGGGCCACAAATCTTTCCAATATCTTTAAAACCTTCAAAATAAGCGCTATCCCCCGCATGGTAGATTCGCCGGCCCTGATGTTCGAGGACAAAGCCGCCGTATCCTCGGTGATGGTCCCGTAAGGTTCGGGCGCCCCAATGCTTGCAAGGCGTCAACGTCACTTTCCAGTTCCCATGTGAAAAAGTTTCCCACCATTCCAGCTCAACGACTCGCTCAAACCCCAAGTCATGGGCCAAATCGCCTACCCCCCAGGGCATCAGCCCAATCTTGGGGTGGGGCAACTGTCGCAAGCTGGGCTTGTGAAAATGATCAAAGTGGGCATGAGTGAGCAGTACCAGGTCAATCGGAGGCAAATCCTTTACCTTCAGGCCAGAACGTTTGATGCGCTTCAACAAGAAAAGCCAGTTGGCGAAGTTTGGATCAATTAAAACGTTCAAATCCGTGAATTGAACTAAAAACGATGCGTGACCGATCCAGGTTATGGCGACCTGCCCATGATTGAGTTTTGGAAAAACGGGTTTCCGATGTTGACCGGTGCGCCGTGTCAACAGTGCCTTCCAGACCATCTCTCGAAAAAACGAGGCGGGATTGAAATGTTTGGCGGGGGTTAAATCTTTGAAAGAGCGGGGAATGGTTTGTCTAGCAGGAGTCGGACGGTACGGCGTAGGCTTCGTCATATTTAGCGGCAAGCTACTTTGCGGGAGATTTCGATAAATATCAACTGGGATGTCCGAGCTGTCCTTTCGCGCTCCTTTCCCGGCCAGTAAACTCTCTGGCCGCGATTTCCAATTTGTAGCCCACTCCGTGCACCGTTTTGATCCAACGCGGGGCATCGGGATCTTTCTCGATTTTACCGCGCAGGCTTGAGATATGATTGTCCACCGTGCGTGTGGTGGGGAAGGCGGTGTAGCCCCAGACCACATCCAGAAAACGCTCGCGTGATACCGGTTCTCCGGGTGTTTCGGCCATGAGCCGAAGCATCGAGAATTCTTTTGTGGTCAAATGAAACGTTTTCCTTCCTCGGCTGGCGGTTTGCCGCAGCAAGTCAATCTCCACATCATTTAACCGCAGCTTTACCGCGGCATTTGCCTGGCGATGCATCCGCCGCAACAATGCCCGCACTCGCGCCAGCAATTCTTCTGTGCTGAATGGTTTAACGAGATAATCATCCGCGCCGGCATCGAGCCCGTTGACTCGGTCCTCGATTTGTCCCTTGGCGGTTAGCATCAGGACGAGGACCGGGTTGGAAAGCCGGCGCAGCTCCTGACAAACCGCGTATCCATCCAGTCTGGGCATCATGATATCGAGCAGAATAAGATCCGGCTTTTCCTCCATGGCACGTCGCAGTCCAATTTCGCCATCTGGGGCTGCCATGACGCGATAGCCTTCGGCCTGTAACACGTCCTGGAGCGCGGTGCGCATCGGCAACTCGTCTTCAATAATCAGAATGCGTTCCATTTTATCGGGTCGTGAAATGCAAATGCCAAGTTATGATAAGATTGGCAATGCGATTGTAAACCTGCTGCCCTTCCCGACTTCGCTCCGCACCTTCACCTCGCCACCATGCGCCTCGACGATGTGTTTAACGATGCTCAAGCCAATGCCGACCCCCTGCGTTTGGCGTCGCAGCTCGGACCCGCGTCGGTAAAATCGCTCAAAAATCTTTTCGTGTTCATCTGCCGGAATTCCTTGGCCATGGTCTTCGACAGAAAGAGTAAAGAGGCTTGCGTGTCGAAGGTCGGGGGAGGAGACTTCCATTGCTTTACTCGACCCTCCACCCTCGACCTGCTTCACTTCCAGGCTCACTGTAACTGTTGCGTCTTGTGGCGAATGTTTGATCGCGTTATCAATCAAATTGACCAGGGCCTGCTGAATAGCTTTACCGTCCAGGGAGGGTTGCAGCGCGATGGGAGATGGATCCGCCAGGACGAGACTGACTTGCCGTTCCGCAGCATAAGGTTCCATGAGCTGAACGGTTTGTTTCGTGAGAGCGAGCAGATCCGTCGGCTCAAATTCGTACTCCTTGCGACCTTGTTCGATGCGAGAGAAGTCCAGCACGTTTTCCACCAAAGAAGATAAGCGGCGGCATTCCTGCACGATGAACCGGAAATATTCCTGCTGCTTTGCCGCCGCAGGAATCTTGCCGCGCGCGAGGCTCTCCGCCATCAAACGCATTGAAGCAACCGGCGCGCGCAGTTCGTGCGAGACGCTGGAGACGAAATTGCTTTTGAGTTCACTAAGTTGTTGTTGCCGATGGAAGGTGCGCCACGAACTCAGCAACCCAAGGAAAGCCGCGGCCGCTGAAGTCGCGATCAATGAGCTGAACCAAAACGTGCGCGCTCGCTGGCGGGAAAACAGCGTCGTCGGACTGGTCAAATACACGTAGACCTTTAACACATCCATCCCTGCCTCGGCGCGACTCGCCGACCCCAGGAGTTCGGCGTCCGTTGCAACTCGCCCGGAATATTCTTTGTCCCAGCCACCGCCTTTTCCTCCATGATGATGTTCGTTCCACAAATGAAGATCCATCGAGGACCTCGCAAAAGGTTGCCCGGCCAGCTCAAGATTGACGCCGAAGTAATCGGGAACCTGTCTGAGGCGATCAACGGTCGGGATCATCTCCCGATACGCATCCAGCTTCGTTCTGCACACAAACCAGCAGCCATTAGTTCGTTCTTCGCACTTTACTGCGAGCCACTGAGTCGTTTCAGGCAAACGAAGATTAACCACATTTGTGCCATTGGTGCTTTGTGCGCTGTCAACCGGCGCGCTCGATTGGCTCACCGAGTCTAACCAAAAGATTCGTGGTGCCAAAGGGCTCGATGTCTCTCGGCGTTTATCGTCCGCCATCGTTTGGGTTTCGGAGTGCTTCCCGGAACGCTGAGTGATGATCAAACGGGGCCAGGTTCCCGTCCCGGAGTTGAACAGTAAATCGCTGGTAAAGTGCCGACAGGCTGCCGTATATAGTTGGCGCGCTGTTTCGTGCTCGTCCCAAATCCGCTTCCACTTTTCGACCGTCACATCCGTTCCCGTGTACATTTGCACTTTGGACAACAACAACGGTGTCAGCGGGGTCGGTTGATACACGATATTCGAACAAAACGAATCCAGCGAAAGCGTAGAGTTTCCAGATCGGCTTTTTTCAATCTCAATCAACTTGAGCTGTGCCAGCGGCAGCAATGGCAGCCCCGTTTCTCCTATCACATCAGAATAATCGGCCACAATATCTTGGAAAAGTTGGGCTGCCTTTTCTTTATCACCCTGTTGGGCAAGCAGAAGTCCGAGTGCATAGCTTCCGGTTGCGGCGAATCGTTTGGGGCGATTTATCGCCAGAAAATCCATATAGAACGCTGCGGCGGTTGAACGCTCCGTTGGGTCCGGTGCGACATTTTGCGCAGATTGCCAGGCCCTGGCTTCGTCCGGCTTAAGCGCGGCAAGATCAAGGGGGCGCGGCGAAGGCCAGTCAGCGCTCGAGGGTGGGAACAACAAACGCCCGGCGGTGTCGACCTGGAACGCCGAACGACCGGGCGCCTTCTCCGTAGGGTTTACCTGATTGATTTCGTTCCAAACCTGGCTGCACAACTCCTCGGCGATAGCCTGCGCGCGTTCAGTTGCTTCACTTTGTGCAAGCCGTTTGTCCTGGCGCAGTGATAAGAAAGCAACTCCAGCCAGCACCAACACCGGCAATGTGATCAAGATGGCTTGCCAGACGAATTTGGGTCGTTTGTTGCCAGCGTTTTGTGTCGGTGTTGCCATTAGCTTGCTTAAATGATCATAAGTTTAGATCGCATTCGAGAAAGTAAGTGTCATACTTTTGTAAAATCCAACCTGGGCCTCACTGAATGAGTGAATGACCCAACCGGAGAACAAATCCATTCCCATGTAATTTAGAATTATTCCAAGTATTGACACTCCGAATGCTATGACCTAAATTCTTAGCAACCGTGCGAGCAACAACAAAAACTGCAACAGACTTCAATGAACGTCTGGCCAGCCGAGGCTTTCGATTCACGCCGCAACGGGAACATGTTTACTCCGTTCTGTTGGATAAACGCGATCATCCGACAGCCGAGCAAGTATTTATTCGTGCCAAAAATGGCATGCCGGATATTTCAATGGCGACTGTTTATAATTGCCTGGATGCCCTGGTTGAATGTGGATTGGTCCGGCAGGTGACTCTTGACCGGGGGGCGACGCATTTTTGCCCGAATATGGCCGAGCATTGCCATTTTTACTGCGACACTTGCCAGGGTGTTTTTGATGTTCACTTGCCGGATGAGTCCCAGTGGTTGCCCATGCCGAAAGGGTTCACTGCCGATCGGTTCGACATTGCGATTCATGGATGCTGCCCTTCCTGTGCCAAAAGCAAGAAGTAGTGTGACCGTTAAACGCGATAATCGGCTGAACTTGAAGCAGGGTGCAATTAGTGACAAGCGCGTCTTGGATTGAATCGCGCTTGTGGGCGCAAGACTTGGTGGCCCGAGGTTCAAACATTAGGAATGATTACGATTTTTAAGATTTAATGAGTACAGCAACCGAGACAATTGAAGGCCTGGTTCAAAAAGAATACAAATATGGATTCTACACGGATTTGGAAACGGATGCCGCGCCACCCGGTCTGAACGAGGATATTATTCGATTTATTTCCAGTAAGAAAAACGAGCCTGAGTTCATGCTGGAATGGCGGCTAAAGTCTTATCGGCACTGGCTCACCATGAAGGAGCCCGATTGGCCCCATGTTCATTACCCAGCTATCGAATATCAAAAATCCGTTTATTTCTCCGCCCCGAAAAAGAAAGGCGATGGTCCAAAAAGCCTGGATGAAGTGGATCCAAAATTATTGGAAACTTACGAGAAGCTGGGCATCCCACTGAGAGAACGCGAACGCCTGGCCGGCGTTGCTGTGGATGCAGTGTTTGATAGCGTGTCTGTCGGCACTACCTACCAAAAACAATTGGCCGAGAAAGGGATCATTTTCTGCTCGTTTAGTGAGGCGGTACACAACCATCCCGACCTGGTGAAAAAGTATCTTGGAATGGTCGTGCCTTACTCGGACAATTTCTTCGCCGCGTTGAACGCAGCCGTGTTTAGCGATGGCTCGTTTTGTTTCATCCCCAAGGGTGTTCGTTGTCCCATGGAGTTGTCCACCTACTTCCGCATCAATGCGGCCAACACCGGCCAGTTCGAGCGCACGTTGATCATAGCCGAAGAAGGCGCGTCCGTGAGTTACCTGGAAGGGTGCACCGCCCCAATGCGCGATGAACATCAACTGCACGCCGCCGTGGTCGAACTCATCGCTTTGGACAACGCACAAATCAAGTACTCGACCGTGCAGAACTGGTATCCCGGAGACGCACAGGGCCGGGGGGGCATTTACAATTTTGTCACCAAGAGAGGGTTGTGCAAAGGCCGGAACTCGAAGATTTCATGGACGCAGGTCGAGACCGGTTCGGCTATCACCTGGAAATATCCAAGCTGCATTTTGCTCGGAGACAATTCCCAGGGTGAATTCTATTCGGTCGCGGTTACTAATAATTATCAACAGGCCGACACAGGCACGAAGATGGTGCATGTGGGCAAAAACACGCGCAGCACCATAGTGTCCAAGGGCATTTCCGCAGGCCACGGCCAGAACAGTTATCGCGGGCTGGTAAAAATCCAAAAGAACGCGACTAACGCGCGCAATTTCTCGCAATGCGACTCATTGTTGCTTGGCGACAAATGCGGCGCGCACACTTTTCCCTACATCGAGGTAAAAAATACCTCCGCGCGCGTAGAGCATGAAGCTTCCACATCAAAAATCGGCGAGGATCAAATCTTCTACTGTAACCAGCGCGGGCTGGCGACCCAGGATGCGGTGAACATGATCGTGAATGGTTTCTGCAAAGAAGTCTTCCGGGAGTTGCCGATGGAATTCGCAGTGGAAGCCCAGAAACTTCTTGGCGTAAGCCTCGAAGGTAGCGTCGGGTAAGAAAAATCAGAAAAAAATACTAATGAGCGGCCAACCAATCCTGGAAATCAAAGACCTCAACGCTGGTGTCGAGGGGAAACAAATACTCAAAGGCATTAACCTGACTATTTCTGCGGGTGAAGTTCACGCGGTTATGGGCCCCAATGGCAGCGGGAAGAGCACGCTTGCGGCTATTCTCGCTGGGCGCGAGGGATATGACATCTCCTCAGGCCAGGCCGTTTACGATGGCAAAGACCTGCTCGACATGGACCCCGAAGAACGCGCGCGCGAGGGTCTTTTCCTGGCTTTTCAGTATCCCGTCGAGATTCCCGGCGTCAACAGCACTTACTTTCTCAAATCCGCCCTGAACGAAGTTCGCAAACACAAAGGGCAGCAGGAGCTGGATGCAATGGAATTTCTGGAACTGGTAAAAGAAAAAATGAAATTGCTCGAGTTAAATCAGGACCTGTTGCGGCGCTCTGTCAACGAGGGCTTCTCCGGCGGCGAAAAGAAACGAAACGAGATTTTCCAAATGGCCGTTCTCGAGCCCAAACTCGCAATTCTGGATGAAACCGATTCCGGGCTCGATATCGATGCACTTAGAATTGTCGCAGATGGAGTCAACAAACTGAAACGGCCGGGCAACGCGCAACTGGTGATCACACATTATCAGCGATTGCTGAACTATATCGTGCCGGATTTTGTCCACGTTCTATACGACGGTCGCATTGTGCGCACAGGAGACAAGCAGCTCGCATTCGACCTCGAGGAAAAAGGTTACGACTGGATTATCCGCGAGGAAGCTGTTCCGGCCTGAGCGGTGACGCCGTTTCCGCGCTGACGCAAGAGCGAGAGGAAAAGAAATGAAAAGCGCCGGAATACGGGGCACTCCAAAGTTTCGCCGGTAGCTGCACGCTTGGAAATCTCTAGAGCTTGGCCCCGGTTGTTGCTTGAAATGCCCGCGAAGCGTTTGGAGTGCCCCGTATTCCGGCGCTTTTCATTTCTCCTCCTTCAGTCTTCAGATTTTTTTCCGCTTTGTGATTTCCTCGCCTTAGTCGACTGGGATTTCTTTCGTTTGGTATTTTTTCGCTTGTTGGCTGCAATCGCTTCTCGAGTGGTTATTCTGGGGGGCACAGCGTTCCTGGCTGCCGCGGCACCTTGAGGCGCTGGCCGTGTGGCGGGCCTCGGGGCGGTTTTTTCATGAATCGCCTGGCGCACCTGGTCGAGTCGTTTGTCGATCTCGGTTTTTGCCCGTTCCATCCCCTTCTGAGTCAGATTGATTGCGTCCGTCAGGAGCCCACAACTCTTTTCAAGCTGTTTCGCATAAGTACCCTCCTTCACCTCGACGCCTTTGTTTTTGAGAAATTGGTTCACGTGTTGATACAGCTCATTTTTTTCAATCGGCTTCATAATATTCTATTTGCGCCCAAAATCCCTGATTCGGCTGGTAAGAGCAATTACAGAAGCAAGTCCGAATTATAAGAGGTAACAGCCGACGTAAAGTGGCTCAAAATTTCCCCAACAGTGCGGGCTCCACTCCACCAATGGATGACGTCGAGAGCCGGTCATGAGCTATCGGTGTGCCATAGCCTCCAAGTGCAGGAGGAGCCAGGAAGGCGGCGCCCACAATCCTGTGCACAGAGCTTGAGATTTCATGTCCCATCCGGCATCTTACTCCTCCACGCGCGCGTGGCGGAATGGCAGACGCGCCAGACTTAGGATCTGGTTCCGAAAGGATTGGAGGTTCAAGTCCTCTCGCGCGCACCAGTTTTTTTGGGCCATTTTTAAGAAAAGGCTGCAGTGATGACAAATTACTGACAGGCTTTCGGGGAACAAAAGACAGAGATTAGGGTGAGAGGTCGGTCGCGCCTCAGCTTCTCTGCGGCGGCTTGCGAATTCGGCGATACTCATGAGTAGAGCCTAAATGAGAACTGATAAGCTCGCACAGTCCCCCTGCTCTCCGGGCTTTTGCCGCCAGGTGGCCTTTGGGGTTTAGGGGATAATTCCGTCCTTTTTCATGGCCGTCACCACTTTGGAGACCACCTTGTCCATTTCGGCCACCCGATCTGTATCGTAGGCCGTCACAGTTTCGGTTAATCCGGACCAAATAGGTTTATTGGTTTTCAAGTCGAAAATGCTGGTTTCCAGTAGTGTATTTTGTTTCAGGTTTCCGTAGGTGTGGCTTATGCCGTAAGCCATGGAATAATAATCGTACCATGTGCTGTATCCCAAAGGCCCCACATTCACTTCACTATAGGAAACCGCTGAATCCACCAGGCGCAGAATAAGCAACGTATCCGCGCCTGTTGACTTTAGACGCTCCGCGGCGGCGGCCTTGTCATCCTTTATATCAGTAAGCGAGAGGAGGTCGAAGGTGGTGAAGGAACGTACCCCATGCTTTCGCACTTCCAAAACGAACCGGCTCTCGAAAGCGCTGCGCACGTATCCACGCTCATCAACCGCCAGGGCTGCAATTTTGCTCACGGGACCACTATGATAATCCGGAGATTTCCAGGTTTGCTTTAGAGAGGTGCCAACACACGAGGAAAGCAGCGCGGCCAGAAGACAGAGGGCGAAAAGTCGAATACGCATAGTTTAGCTTTTTTCGAATTGTGGCCATGGAACGAGATCACGGTCAAGCAGCGTTCAATGTTTCCGCACCAGCCCCACGTTTTGGAAAAATCCAGACTGTCCTTCGTGCTAACCAAAAGCACGAAGCGAAGCCCAACTTGAACACATGATAATCAAAAGGTGTCAGTCTCTCGATATGGAACGGAAAAGAAAGCGCAGCGTGTAATCCGACGAAAATGATAATGGGGTCTAAACCCACTCGCGCACACTTTGTATTTCCACATTTGTAGTGGAGGTCATTTACTCAACCCTCGGTTTAAGGCACATTGAATTTGTCATGAAGAAGCCTACACTCGCAAGAAAGCTGGGGATGGCAACACACATTTCCGGTTTGCTCCTCAAGGCAAAACGCCTTGGACTGGATGCAAAGGGTTTGGAAGATTTGGCGATTCAACGGGGATGCGACTATTACCATGAAGGAGCGCCACTGTTATCTGCGAGCGTCAGCGAGGAACAGTTCTCAGACGAGGAATTAGCTATCGCGTTGCTCAATCCAGCCTTGCGATACCATCCCCAAACGTTGCGAATAGGCGCCGCGATGCTTGGGTCGGAACGGAATGAACCCGAGAACATCGCTTGGCTGGCAAAGTACGAGCGTTGCGAGAGCGTCGTGCGTTATGTGGCGGAAGCTGGCCGACGATTCGAGCCAAATAATGACTTCTGGCAACGGCTTCTCTCATTGCTTCCTGTGACGCCAGCGCCGAAGTCTTCGGTGGTCCCCCACCCGACCCGCTTTGTTGCGATGACTGGAATCACCCGGCGAGGAGTCGAAACGATCACTGAGTGGATCCGGCCCCGGACCATCCCCGCGCGAAATGGATAATGCATCACTTATTCTGCAAACGTTGGATGAGCAAATGATGCGCGGCGATGACGCGCAAGATATGGCCGATGCTGCACGATGCTGCATTCCTAATTCGGCATGACAAAGTCACGACCGCACAATTGGAGGAGGCATTCAAGGTCGTTGTCATTCCTGATCTTGCGGAGCTGCGCGATGCCTTCGCTCTGGCAAAGCCGATTATTCTGGAGCTGGCAAAGGAAATTTAGGGCATATGAATTGGTGATTTCCTGTTGTCCTCCTGCGACGAGATGAGAAGGCAGGGGAAGCATCGGGGCTGCTGTATCTGGCCCCAGGGGATTCATTTCGGGCTGTTGGTGATAACCACACTTTGAACTTCCCGGAAGTTAGAGTGGTTCATGTCGCGAAAGCGGCTCTGCATGTGGTAACATCCCCCCGTGCGGACCGAAAATCGAGCGTCCCGATGGAAGTTGAAACCGAGGGAAACTCGGATGCTTCTCTATTTGCTCGTTCTGATTGTCGTCGCAGCCTGGAAATATGTCCCGCGGCCATGGCATCCTTTGATTACGCTCGCAGCCTCGCATCACATTATTTATTCCACGGCATCGCCGCAGCAAACGGAAGACACTGCACACGCGCTGAGCCTGCTTTACACCGCCTATTCAAACCGCATGGGCACGCTGCCGGATTACCAAAGCCAACATCCGAGACTTAAAATCAAACTGTTCAAGGACCGAGCAGAGTTTCGCTGGGTAAACCCAAACCTGGGCTGGGCCGAAGCGTTTTACCGCGAGCCCTACTGCCGGGCGTACTTCTCCGCCGCCGAGATCAATCCTTACCATTGGATGCTGCACGAATCGGTGCACCAACTCAATCGGGAGGTGGCACATTTAAAATTAGAAAAGTGGCTCGAAGAAGGACTAGCCGATTATTTTTCCGACAGCCGTCTCCAGCCGAACGAACTGGCGGTCGGCCGGATTGATCCAAACACTTACCCGGTCTGGTGGATTGACGAGCTCGCCACCAGCGCGGATTTGCTTGAAAACATACAGAATGGAAGCGTGATTCCACTAAAGGTGATTGTTAACAACCGCGGGGGTCCTAGAATGAACACCCATTTCAACCTGTATTATCTGCATTGGTGGACGCTGACGCATTTCATTCTCGAAACTCCGCAACATAGGGAACATTCTTTAGAGCTGATAAGACGCGGCGGAGGCATTAACGCGTTCGAAGAGACTGTTGGCCCGGAGGTTCAATCGGAGTGGCACCGCTATGTTCGCCAACTCAAGGCAATGCTTTCTGGAAACGGTTCTCACGAATCCGGGCGCTTGACTCAAGACACCAACTCCACTCCAAGCGGTGAATCCGCACCCATCAGGCCGCCTCCTCAGTGACTCTTCGCAGGCTTGCGTTCAAGAGCTTGTAAACTCCAATCTGTCTGGAATGCTAATATCAGCCTCCCCGCGATTGGGTTTTGCCCTGGCCTGTCTGGTAAGCTGTCTGGCTCATCCCAAGCCGGCTCGGTCGCAAGATTCGAATGCGATTCCACCTTACGCACTCACTATCACGCTGGATCGGCCGGATGCCATCTACCAAAGAGCCGATCGGGTGACCTTTACAATCAAACTGGCTCGAGACTCAAAACCGGTCGAAGATGCCACAGTTCACTGGACGCTGTCCAAGGATGGTGTGGCCCCGATTTCAAAAGGAGACGTCAAACTTACAAACGGAGCAACCACTGTTACTGGTAAAATCGATGAACCGGGATTTCTCCAATGCCGCGCTACTTTCCAGACGCCAGCCAAACAAACAGTGACGGCCTACAGCGGCGCTGCCATTGATCCTCTTCAGATTGGACCCAGCCTGCCCGTGCCGGACGATTTCAGCACGTTTTGGGATGTTCAGAAAAAGAAACTTGCCGCTGTGCCGATCAATCCTCGTTTGACACCCATCAAACCACCCTCCAGCAAAGTCGAGACTTTCGATCTGCAAGCGGATTCTGTGGGCGCTCCGGTGTCGGGCTACTTCGCCCGACCGACGGATGCCCGATCCAGGAGTCTTCCAATTATCCTGCTTGTCCACGGTGCGGGAGTTCGCAGTTCAAGCCTTGATTCCGCTGCTAGTTGGGCGCGAAAGGAGTTCCTCGCTCTCGACATGAATGCGCATGGGATTGGCAACGGACAGCCTGATAAGTTCTACGCCGATCTTTCGGCAGGAGAACTCAAGAATTACCCAACACTTGGACGGGAATCCCGCGATACAGTTTATTTTCTCGGAATGTTCCTTCGACTGGTGCGGGCACTCAATTTTCTTACCATCCAACCGGAATGGGATGGTCGCACAGTAATCGTGCATGGCAGCAGTCAAGGCGGTGCCCAAGCCATAGTGGCGGCCGGGCTTGATAGCAGGGTCACATTCTTTGCTGCCGGCGTGCCGGCCATGTGCGACCACACTGGCTCGGTGGTGGGCCGTGTCTGCGGCTGGCCAAAGTTTGTTCCAAAAGGTGCCGATGGCACACCGGATTCTAAAGTATTGGAAGTGGCTCGGTACTACGATGCAATGAATTTTGCTCGCCGGACACAGGCGGATGGCATCGTCACGGTGGGGTTCATTGATACGGTCTGCCCCCCTACAAGCGTTTATGCCATGTACAATGCCCTTGTCGGCAGAAAGGAAATCTTCAATGACCCGCCCAGCCAACATCACGTCAGCAAAGAGGCTGGAGATGCCATGCGAAGCGCCATCCTTGCGCATGTTGAAAAAAGGCGGGCTAAGCCAGGTTCAAAGCCGTAAGGCTATATGTCATTGGAATTGACATCTCGAGGAGCCAAGCCACATAATGTTAGCGAAATTTGACTGGCAGAACGCATGAGGAGCTCTTGTTCTTGTATTTCTCATAAGCGCAAAAACCGATATTTGAGTAAGGATTGGTTTTTCATCCTCGCACTACTAATTCCTTGTGTGCCGTCATTCGCGGCTAATCGCTACGTATCGCCCTCAGGACTAAATGTGACTCCGTTTGAAACCTGGGGAAATGCAGCCACAAATATTCAGAGTGCAATTGACGCATCTTTGGATGGAGATGTGGTGTGGGTAACAAACGGAATATATGCAACGGGAGGAAGGATAATCGATGGCGATCTGACTAACCGGATCGCAATCGTCAAGCCCATTACGGTTCGAAGTGTAAACGGGCCGGCAGTCACAGTTATAAAAGGTGCGGGAATCGTTAACGGGACAGTTATTGGCCCGGCGGCGGTACGCGGAGCATGGCTGACAAATGGCGCTGTTCTTAGTGGATTTACAATTCAAAGTGGTGGTACGCGTGATAGCGGCGACGCAAACACCCTGCAGAAAGGTGGAGGAGTTTGGGGCGTTTCAACCAACGCCCTGCTGACTAACTGTGTAATTGTTGCGAACGCTGCAAATTCGGATGGAGCTGGCGGTTATCAGATCACAATGATTGGCTGTAATTTAAAAAACAATGATTCTGTCAATGGTTCGGGCGGTGGAGCTTCGTTATGCAATTTGCTCAACTGCGTTCTGACTGATAATAAGGCGGTGAACGGAGCCGGAGCAGCCAGTTCCTTCATAAGGAACAGCGCACTGACCAAAAATGTTGCGACACAATGGGGAGGAGGCGCTTACAGTGGCACGCTAATTAACTGTACTTGCTCGAGCAATTCGGCTTCCTCCATTGGCTACGGAGGTGGAGCGTATTCTGCCACGCTAACCAACTGCATTTTGTATTGGAATGCGGCCGGTCCATCTAATAACGGAACAAACGTCTATGCGTGCACTTTGGCCTATTGCTGTTCGTTCCCCATACAACCGGGCCCGGGCAATATCGCTACGGACCCGCTTTTGATTGCCGATGGGGCACATTTGTCTTCCATTTCGCCGTGCCGTGGAGCAGGCACGGCTAGTGTCGTAAGCGGCAATGACGTAGATGGACAGAATTGGCTGATGCCGCCGTCTATTGGGTGCGATGAATGGCAGGCTGCTCCTGCTATTGCTGGTCAGCTTCAGCCTGTTTCCCTGGGCTTCCCGCCGACCCTGAACTTAGGCGTTGTCCCGGTCGGACAACAACCGTTTGCGTTCTGGTGGTACAAGGATGGCGTATTATTGAATGACGATTCGGATTTTGTCTCTACACATACGACTAACCTCCTTGTAAAACATTTCGGGCCTCTATCCGTCGGCGATTATCAGGTGGTGGTCAGTAACACATTTGGCGTTGTAACCAGTTCTGTCTTTCACGTGGCAATCCATTTTGTCGATAAGTTAAGTTCTGCCCCTTTCTCCCCGTTTCTGAATTGGACTAACGCAGCGATGACTATTCAAGAAGCAGTGGATGTCTCGGCCATTCCGGATTTTATTCTAGTTACCAATGGCGTTTATTCTTCCGGAGGGACGCTGTTTGGTGGAACAAGCAATCGAGTCGTTATTAGCAAGCTACTGACTCTTCACAGCATTAACGGGCCAGCGCTGACATTGATTCAAGGCGCCTGGGATCCACGGACTAATGGGCCGCTTTCGATTCGCTGTGTAGTAATGAATGATGGTGCGCATTTAAATGGTTTTGCGCTCAATGGCGGCGCGACGTGGGGGCAGACTGCGGTTGGTGAGCAAAGGAATGGGGGCGGCGCATGGGGAACCTCCACTAGCGCAACGCTTGATCATTGTTGGATAACGGGAAATGCTGCGTCAGCTTCTGGTGGCGGTGCTCACAATTTAACCCTGAAGAACTGCAAGATAAGCGGAAATCGTGCCGGTCTTTCGGGCGGTGGAGCTTCATTTTGCACACTTAAGAATTGCGCCATCACTGCAAACTTTGGCGGCTCTTCAGAAGGAGGTGGTGCAGAATATTGCTATTTAATTAATTGCACTGTGACGAGTAACTCTCTTCCTTTTTCAAGACCAGGGCCGGGAATTAGTTTTTCAACGGCAGTTAATACGATTATTCAAAGCAATTTTGCAGGCACCGCGATCGCTAACTATAACAATGCGACTTTAAGTTATTGTTGTGCCTCGCCATTACCACCAGGATCAGGAAATATCAGTTCCGACCCGCAGCTTATGGCTGACGGAATTCATATTGCTGCCACATCGCCATGTCGTGGTGTTGGAACCAACAGTTTCACCATAGATTCAGATATCGATGATCAGAATTGGTCAAATCCCCCCTCCATAGGTTGCGATGAATGGTTGGCCAGTCCCGCTTTTGCAACACAACCGACACCTCGACTCCAACGCGATGCACCTGGTTTAGTGATTGGTGGAGTACTGATAACGGGTCAGGAACCGCTTTCGTACTCGTGGAGCAAGAACGGATTTCCCCTCAACGACGATGCGCATTTCAGCTCAACGCAGACGACGAACCTATTGCTCAATAGTTTTGCAGTTGCTGACGCGGGGAATTATATGCTTACGGCCAGCAACGCGTTTGGCGTTACGACGGCTTCGGTTCAAGTAACAATTCGATGCGTGTACGCTTCCTCCGAAACTCCGATGGCTCCATATACAGATTGGACACACGCTTCAACGAATATTCAGAACGCCATTGATGTTTGCGTTCCTGGCGATGTTATTCTCGTCACAAATGGGTTTTACGGATCTGGAGGACGCGCGATGATAGGTGATCTAACTAATCGGGTTGCGCTCATAACTGCACTCTCTGTCGCAAGTGTGAATGGTCCAAACGAAACAATCATTCAAGGGGCCGTGGATCCAATGTCCACCAATGGACCGCTTGCAGTGCGTTGCGCATGGCTGGCTGATAAAGCTGTTTTAAAAGGTTTTACATTGCAGAATGGGGGGACCAGAGCTGCAGCAAATCTCGATCTGCTTGACTGCGGAGGGGGCGTGTTGGCATTCCAAAGTAACGCGGCAGTCATAAACTGTATTGTGAGCAACAATTCCGCAGGAGCCCGGGCAGGCGGAGTTTACGGGGGAACCTTGAGTTACTGTAAATTGCTTGGGAATGCGAGCTCCATTGGTGGCGGCGCAGCACTGGGAAAACTGTTGAGTTGCTATGTGCAGGGGAATTCGGGTTCTGCCTATGGTGGCGGCATTTATTTTGCGAACTTATTGAATTGCACGGTAACAAGCAATTCAGCTCCTTTTGCCGCCGGCCTTTACGGCTGTCGCGCCACAAACTGCATTGTCTACGACAACATCATAAATAGTAACCCGACCAGTCCTGTGAGAAACTATGACCCTTCTACAATTGCTGCCTATACTTGCACAACTCCACCGTTGGGCGGCTCCGGCAATATCTCCAGCCAACCTCAGTTGATAAATGAGTATCACCTCACAACGACATCTCCTTGCTTTGGTGCGGGCACTGCGGTTGTCGCTTCGGGAAACGATCTAGATGGTGAAATGTGGAAGAATCCCCCTTCCATCGGATGCGACGAGTTGTGGGAATTAGCAGTCACGGGTCCGCTGCTTGTCGGAGCCTCCACGGGCTTGCCTGAAGTTGTGGAGCGGGGCCTTATGCCCCTTGCAGGGCAAGTCTTCGGCCGGGCGACCCGTGTTGCCTGGTCTTTCGGAGATGGTTCTACCCTCACCAACGCAAGTTATCTTTTAACTTCTCACCAGTGGACAAACGCTGGTGATTACATTGTCACGTTCACTGCATTTAACATCGACAATCCCGCGGGCGTTTCCACAAATCTTACTGTCCATGTTATCCCGATTGTCCCGCCATCGCTCAGCGCAGTTGGGTTAAGCACAACTGGTTTCAGCTTGGCTTTCCCGAGCCAGGCGGGCGCTTATTATGTGCTTGAGAAGACCACTAATCTGACCGAACCAGTGCTGTGGCAAACCATCTCAACGAATTCCGGAACTGGGATTTTGCGAATCGTCGATCCTAATGCGACCAATGCGTCCGGATTTTATCGTATTCGAATACCCTGATCTTTGCTGAGTTTTTCAGTGGGCATCTGGAGATCACTAGGAAATGTAGAGTCCTTCCATACTACTCGTAAGTTGTCATTCTCTGAGACTACCTTCCAGTGACTGCTTGATCTTACTCAGGCTGCTGTTGGCGCCCAAGTGCTCGGCCCCGACATCCTCGTGAAAGCTTTTGTGTGTTGCCCTTGGTTTGGGGTCATTACATTATTCGCGCAATGCCTTCTATCTACGACTTGAAGCCTCGATTTCAGGCATTGTTGAGGCCACTGATCGCGCGGCTGGCGGCCTGGGGTTGCACCCCGAATCTTGTCACCTCCGTCGCTTTGCTCGTTTCTTTCATCGTCGGCGCGGCAATTCTGTACGCACCTGAAAAACCAACGATTCTTTTCCTGCTACCCGCCTGGCTCTTCCTGCGCATGGCCCTTAACGCTATCGACGGCATGATGGCGCGCGAACTCAACATGAAAACGACGCTCGGCGCAGTGCTCAATGAGGTGGGGGATGTCCTGTCGGACCTCGCGCTTTATTTGCCATTGGCCGTCGTTCAACCACGATCGCTGTGGCTCATTATTGCTTTCTCTTTAGGTGCTGTGCTGACGGAATTCTGCGGGGTGCTTGCCCAGGCACTGGGCGCTGGGCGGCATTATGAAGGTCCGATGGGCAAAAGCGATCGCGCGTTCTTCGTCGGCGCCATAGGTTTGGTTACCGGATTTGCTCCCGGGCTCCTCAACCTCTGGCCGGCCTTGTTTGCAGCCGGCGCGGCGCTCAGTGTCATCACCTGCCTGAACCGGTTGAAACGCGCGCTGGCCGAACTTCGCAAATCATGAGCCACCTCGATCCGGTCTGGCGAATGGGGATTTTCGTTTTCGCGGTGCTTGCCCTTTCCAGTTTAGTGGTCGCTCGGCTGCGTCTAGTCAAACCGCAGAAGAATTTTTCCGAACTCGTTGCTCGAGTCAACGCATGGTGGATTATGGCCGGGGTCTTCTTCGGAGCCATCACGGTCAACAATCGCATTTCTTTGCTCTTCTTCGCCTTCCTCAGTTTCTGGGCCCTGAAGGAATACGTCACCCTGCTCAAGACACGACCTTCCGATCATCGCGCGCTGGTCTGGGCATTCCTGTCGGTGCCAGTCCAATATCTCTGGGTGGGAATGAACTGGTATGGGATGTTTGTGATCTTCATCCCGGTTTACATGTTTTTGATGCTGCCCGTGCGCCTGGTACTTGCGCGAGAGACAGCAGGCTTCGTTGCCTCCGCTTCCCAAATTCAGTGGGGATTAATGGCGTTTGTCTTTGGCTTGAGCCACATGGCAATGATTTTAACTTTGCCCGCGATACCTGGTTCTTCCGCGAATGGACGGACATTGTTGCTCTTTCTCGTGTTTGTCGTGGAAATAAGCGACGTCCTTCAATTCGTTTGGGGCAAAACAGTTGGCCGCCATAAGATTATCCCGGCTGTCAGCCCGAATAAAACGTGGGAAGGTTTTCTCGGTGGCGTCATCACCACTTCACTCGTGAGTCTCTTAATACGTTTTTTAACTCCGTTCACTCCGCTGCAAACGATTGGTGTGGCCCTCTTGCTGACTGTGGCTGGCTTCTTCGGCGGCGCAGTGATGAGCGCGGTGAAGCGAGATTTTGGCGTGAAAGACTTCGGCGGGCTTATTCCGGGCCACGGTGGCATGCTGGACCGCGTCGATTCCCTCTGCTACGCGGGGCCGGTCTTCTTCCACTTGCTTCGTCATTTCTATTACTGACATGACCGCACGAGACTTTGCGCAGATGATGTTCTTTGCTCTCGGGCTTCGCCCATTAATGACTCTCTTCATCGGCCTGCGCGTGCGTGGCCGCGAGCATCTTCCGAAGACCGAACCGTTTATCCTGATTGCCAATCATTCCAGCCACCTGGATACACTTTCGTTGCTCAGCCTCTTTTCTCTTGGACGCCTTCCGCGTTTGCGCCCCGTGGCAGCGGCTGATTATTTTCAGCGAAACAAGTTCATCTCAGTCATGAGCAGGACGCTTTTCAACATCCTGCCCATCACGCGCAAGGGGATTACTCCGGACACCAACCCTCTGCCGCTCATGGAAGCCACATTACGGGCCGGACAATCGTTGATCATTTTCCCCGAAGGCACGCGGGGCATGGGCGGGGAGCTCGCCCATTTTCATTCGGGGGCTGCTCATTTGATCGAGAGATGCCCCGATGTCCCGGTGGTGCCCGCCTATCTCGTGAACATGGGCCGGAGTTTGCCCAAAGGCGAATGGATTCCCGTGCCGTTCTTTTGTGAAGTGCGCCTCGGCGAACCGCGCACCTTCCACGGCAATTGCCGGGAGATCACCGCCGCACTCGAAACCGCGGTGCGTCAATTGCGCGAAGGGACATGATGCAAAAGCCCGGATTCAATTCAAAGTTTTTCCAACCTGACATGCAGGTTTAATTCGGATCCGTTGCTCACCTTGATCTCCTTCCGGTAATCCTTGAATCCGTGCTTCTTCATTTCGACAACGTGCGAGCCTTCTTTCAAATGCAGCTTTGCGGGTGGGTTACCCACGAATGAGCCATCGATGTAAACCTCACATGTAGTGTCTGGGCCATCCACGCTGAGAAGCCCTTCCTGATGGTTAACGTTAGCAATTGCTGAACCTTTTGGTGGCTCATTTGTGTTACTTAGGGAATGGTTGTCCGACGGCAAGTGTGACCTGAATTCTCGCGCCAACTGCTGAGCTTCGGCAATCTGTTCTGGTGTCATATTGGCTTCGGCTTTAGCCAGGTTGAGTTTGAAATCGATGGCTCTTGCGCCTCCCTGCGCTGCGGCAAGGTTGAACCATTTGTGAGCCTGCACATAATCTTTTGTCATGCCTTCGCCCTTCAGATAGCAGAGGCCAAGGCGATTTTGTGCAGATGCGTATCCCTGCTCTGCCGCGTTGCGAATTAATTTCACCCCTTCGACAACATCCTTGGTCACACCGGTGCCATCCAGGTGACACTGCCCCAACTCGGCGATTGCCTCGACAATATTTTGGTCCGCAGCGCGCTGATACCATTTTGCCGCCTCAACCACATCGGCGCCGACACCCTCTCCGCTTGCGTAACACTTACCGAGAGCGAATTGAGCCTCCGGCAAATGTTGCTCGGCAGCGTGAGTATACCACCTGGCTGCCTCGACCAGGTCAGTTTTAACGCCCAAGCCGTTTGCATAATCTGTTGCCAGCACAAACTGCGCAGTTGCCAGTCCCTGCTCAGCAGCCTTTCGATGCCATTTCGCAGCTTTTCGATAATCTGCGGCCACACCGTTCCCCGCAGCGTATCGAAACCCGAGCGCAAGCTGAGCTTCTGCATCTCCTTTTTCGGCCTTCGCCCTGGTTGCCTCGAATTCCTTTCGGTCTGTCGCAAGTTGTTGGGCGGGGAGCTCGATCGTTGAGCCCAGGAGCAAGATCAGAAATGGCAAAGTCAGACAATTGAAGTTCACGTTACAAAAGCTTAGGCCGTTTCGCGCAGGTGACAAGAGGAACATCAAAGTTGTAGTAATGCCTCAGTGATAGCGGGCAGGGCGCGCCACTCCATTGCGCGCCGTCAGCCAAACACACGGCTCGCACGGAGCAACGAGCCCTACCTGCCGTGACTGACCGGTTACAAGTTGTAACACCGTCTTTATTGAAATGCGGCATTGAACCCAGTAACGAGAAAAGGACCAGTCCTGGTTGTTTTCGACGGGCCGCCAAGCGCGAAAACTTTAGAAAAAACCAACAAAATTTGCATGAATTAACCCTTTGCTGCAAAACGGACATGCACATTCTTTCTTATAGGGATCATTAACCAGACCGAAATCGTGAAAAATTTCACAATCTATTCTTGCGGACGCGCCCGGATGGCGTTACACAATTGCGCCGTTAAAAAACGGGCAGACAGCGGCGAGTTTTAGAACGCCATAATTCAGGGCAACCGGGGACGTAGAACACGGTATCACGGGCCTGGCTTTGTGTGGTGTGTGGCCGAGCGAATAATCTACAGCCGCTTTAAATCTGGCGCAGTTCTGCGGGGACAAAACCCGCGGTTACACTCATGGACGAACGGTAATAATGTCAGCGATTTTCCCAAAATGGACCAACCGGTTGCCTGGCCTGATTATAGTCGGGCTCGTTCTGGTGAGCACTGCCGTTGTTGCAGGCGCCTGGTACTATTTGACGCCGAAATATTCCAGGGTGGGTTATCAGCCGATTCAGCCGGTGGGTTTTTCTCATGCAACACACGCCGGGCAGTTGGGTATCGATTGCCGTTATTGCCATAATGCGGTTGAGAAGTCCTGGTATTCGAATATTCCGTCGAGTTCCACCTGCATGAATTGCCATAACCAGGTGCTGAAGGACGATCCGCGACTGGCTTTGGTCAGAGATAGCGCTACGAACGGCATACCCATTCCCTGGATACAAGTGCATCGGGTGCCGGACTTTGTTTATTTCAATCATTCAGTTCATGTGAACCGTGGCATAAGCTGCGTTGAATGCCATGGTCAAATCAACCAGATGGAAGAAGTTTTTCATTACCAGCCGCTTAGCATGACTTTTTGCCTGGATTGCCATCGCGATCCCGCCTCTAAAATACGGCCGCCATCGAAAATAACCGACCTGAACTGGAAGTGGGACGCCAATCCTGAAGAAGCTGCACGGCTGCAGAAACTGCACGGCGCTGAAATGGTTCGGGATTGGAAAGTCGAGTCGCTTCAGACCTGCTCCGCGTGTCATAGATGAAAACCATTCCGCCAACCTGTCCTGAACCGGAGACTGGCCGCAAATATTGGCGGAGTCTGGATGATCTGTCCAGGACGCCTGAATTTCGCCAATGGATCGAGCGCGAGTTCCCCGCTGGCGCCAGCGAATTGACGGACCCCGTTTCGCGGCGGCATTTTGTAAAGATAATGTCCGCTTCCTTTTTGCTGGCGGGGTTTGGCCTGGCTGGAAGCGGCTGCCGTCGGCCAGAGCAAAAGATTCTGCCCTTCAGCAAAATGCCGGAGAATTACATTCACGGAGTGGCACAGTATTTTGCTACTGCGATGCCAACGCGGGGCAGCGCCATTCCGTTAGTCGTCAAATCTCACGAAGGCCGGCCGACTAAAATTGAGGGTAATTCGCTGCATCCTGACAGCAATGGCGGCACCGATCGATTTGCGCAGGCTTCACTTCTTAATTTGTATGATCCCGATCGGGTAACCCGTTTTAAGAATAAGGGAAATCTGGCCACTCCTGAAGCTGTATTCGATTCGCTGACACAACTCTCAAAAACTGCACAGGCCAATGGTGGCAAAGGGCTTAGGTTCTTGCTCGAACGCAGCCCATCCCCGTCACGGCGGCGATTACAGAAGGTCATCACTGAAAAATTGCCTGAGGCTCGATGGCACGTGTATGAACCGGTGGACCTGGATCTGAAGCGCCGCGCTGCTTCGCTTGCGTTTGGAAAATTGGTAAACCCGTTCTACCGCTTCGACGCTGCCAAAGTAATCGTGTCGCTGGATTGCGATTTTCTCGGTTCGGAAGAGGATGTTCACAATAATATCCGCCGCTTTGCCCAGGGCAGACGCCTTGAAAAACAAACCGACAACCCAAACCGGCTCTATGCGGTTGAAAGTTTGATGACCCTCACGGGGTTCAATGCCGATCATCGGCTTCGAATCCCCAGCAGCGCGGTGGTGCAAGTAGCGCAAGCCCTGGCAGCACAAATCCTGAAACAAGCCACTGGGCTTGAAAACATCGGAGCGGCTCCGGGAGTCGATTCCAAATGGATCAATGAATGCGCGAAGGATCTCCTTGCCAATCGCGGGCAGTGCCTAGTGGTTGCGGGATATCGCCAGCCCATGGTGGTTCATTTGCTGGCCAACGCGATGAACGATGCGTTGGGCGCTGTAGGCAAGACTCTCGTGCTCCATGAAGCGCCTGAAGCTAAGGAAAATACCATCACCGAATTGGCCGAAGCACTCAATGCCGGCCTGGTCGAGACCCTGGTGATCCTCGGCGGTAATCCGGTTTATAACGCCCCCGCCGGTTTGAATTGGGCAGCGACGCAGCGCAAAGCGAAAACCGTAATTCGTTTGGGCTACTACGAAGACGAGACTTTTGAAAATTGCGATTGGCATTTGCCTGCCGCGCATTACCTGGAATCCTGGGGTGACGCAGAAACCAGCGATGGGACATTGGTCGCGATCCAACCCTTGATTGCCCCTCTTTTCGGGGGGCTCACAGAATTGGAAGTTCTGGCTCGCATTGGCGGACTGCCCGTAACCAGCAATTACGAAATTGTGCGCGAGACCTTTGGCGCTGTTCTCGGAGGTGGTGATACAGAGGCTGGATGGAGGAAATTCCTGCACGATGGATTTCTGGCCAATTCAGCGGCGAAGCCAGTGGAAGCTAAGTTTAACACCGGCATACTGGCTCAAGTGGCTCAAGGTGTGAAAGCTCCTGCACCCGGCAAGGATCGGCTCGAGGTGGTTTTTCACCGCGATTACAGCCTGGATGACGGCCGCTACAACAATAACGGCTGGCTCCAGGAATTGCCCGACCCGATCAGCAAAATGACATGGGACAATGCCGTTTTGATCAGCCGCAAGACCGCAGTCGAGTTGGGAGTCAAAAATTCAGACGTGGTTGAAATCAAGCTCGCAAACCGAAGCGTGCGCGGCCCGATTTGGATTCAACCAGGGTTTGCTGATTATTCATTGGGACTGGCGCTGGGTTACGGACGTCACTGGCGGGGGCGCGTAGGCAGCGGCACCGGTTTTGATGCCTATCCCCTGCGCTCAACCGAAACCGAAAATTTTGTTGTAGGAGCGACCCTTTCCAAAACCGACCAGACTTATCCGCTTTCCTGCACCCAGGACCATTGGTCCATGGAGGGCCGGCCTATCGTTCGCGAAGCAAACCTCGAGCAATACCGCCAAAAGCCAGATTTTGCCAAGGCGATGAAAATGGAGGAGCCCCCTGAAGCGGGACCGCTCTATCCGAATCCTTTCGATGAACTCAAGAAAAAGGGTGTTCATCAATGGGGAATGTCGATTGATCTGAACCTCTGTGTCGGATGCTCTGCGTGCATGCTGGCTTGCCAAAGCGAGAACAACATACCGATTGTCGGCAAGGATCAGGTCAAACGTGGCCGCGAAATGCATTGGTTGCGCATCGATCGCTATTATGCGGCCAGCCCAAAAAAGCAGGACTTTATCCAAACGTTCGAAGCGGAAAGCAAACAGCAGTTCCAGACCTGGATCGATGACCCGCAAGTCCTGACGCAGCCCATGCTTTGCCAGCATTGCGAATCGGCCCCGTGCGAAAACGTTTGCCCGGTCAACGCAACCGTCCACGATCAGGAAGGCCTGAACCTGATGGTTTATAACCGTTGCGTTGGCACGCGTTATTGCTCCAATAACTGTCCTTATAAGGTCCGACGTTTTAATTATTTCGATTACAACAAGCGGCCCATCGGGCCCAAGCTTTATCAAGGTCCATTTGCCCATCGGCGGGATGATGAGTGGGACTTGCTCAAGATGATCAAGAATCCGGATGTCACCGTTCGGATGAGAGGGGTGATGGAAAAATGCACCTTCTGCGTGCAGCGGATCGAACAGGCCAAGATTTCCCAAAAAGTCAAAGCCGGCGCATCGGGAGACGTGGTGGTCCCTCGAGACACATTCACCACTGCCTGCGCCCAGGCTTGTCCGGCGGGGGCAATCGTTTTCGGCAATCTTAACGACGAAAAGAGCCGCGTTTCCGAACTCAAAAAGCTCGATCGCGATTATACAGTTTTGGAGTTTTTGTTAACCAAGCCGCGCCTCACCTACCTGGCAAAGGTGCGGAATCCGAATTCGGCGATGCCTGACTACGCTGAAATGCCCTTCAGCCTCGAACAGTACGAGGAGAAAAATGGGAATCCCTTTGAGGAAACGGGCAAAGAGCACGCTGAAAAGAAAGGGGCGGAATGACAACAGCCAAAGCCATGCCTGCCGCTCCTGCTGTGCCACATCCGCCCGCTGAACTGGAGCGTGTTCCGTTAGTGGCAAACAATCGGAGCTTTGGATGGATCTCGAACCAGATTGCCGGGCTTTGTGAAGGCAAGGCGCCGCTTTGGTGGTGGGTGTTGTTCATCCCGAGCTTTTTGGCCCTGTGCATGTTGTTATTCATGCTCAGCTACCAGATCTCCACGGGTGTTGGCGTGTGGGGAAACATGCATCCGGTGATGTGGGCCTGGGACATCGTTAATTTCGTCTGGTGGATCGGTATTGGTCATGCGGGCACACTGATTTCTGCCATTCTTTTCCTACTCCGCCAAAGATGGCGCACGGGCGTGAACCGCGCTGCCGAGGCGATGACGATTTTCGCCGTCATGTGCGCGGGGATCTACCCTGCAATGCACGTGGGCCGCGTCTGGTACGATTGGTGGCTGTTCCCAATACCCAACTCGAACTCGATTTGGCCTCAGTTCCGGTCTCCTTTGATGTGGGATGTGTTCGCTGTTTCCACCTATTTCACCGTGTCCGTCCTGTTCTGGTATATGGGATTGATTCCCGACCTGGCAGTGATGAGGGACCGGGCGAAGACCAGGGTGCGCCAATTCTTATACGGGCTGTTTGCCTTGGGCTGGACGGGGTCCAATCGGCATTGGAGCAACTACGAAAAGGCCTATCTGATTCTGGCCGGTCTTTCAACGCCGTTGGTTCTGTCAGTGCACTCGATCGTGTCGCTCGACTTCGCCGTTTCGCAATTACCAGGATGGCACACCACCATATTCCCGCCCTACTTCGTTGCAGGCGCCATTTTCTCAGGGTTCGGGATGGTGCTGACGCTGCTGATTCCGCTGCGCTCGATTTTCAAACTCCAGGACCTTATCACCATGCGTCACATTGATGTCATGTGCAAAGTCACATTAGCGACCGGCTCAATTGTCGGCTACGCCTATGCCATGGAGTTTTTTATTGCCTGGTACAGCGGCAATCCCAATGAGCGTTTTCACTTCCTGAACCGCGCTTTGGGTCCGTACCAATGGGCCTGGGCGATGATGATTTCCTGCAACGTACTGGTCCCGCAAGTGTTCTGGTTCAAATGGTGCCGGCAGAAACTGTGGTTCGTGTTCATTATTTCGATTTTGGTTAACGTGGGCATGTGGTTCGAGCGTTTCGTCATTATCGTCATCGGTTTACATCGCGAATTTCTTCCATCCAATTGGGGATACTACCGGCCCACGATTGTTGACATCTGCACTTACATCGGAACCTTTGGCCTGTTCTTTACCTTTTTCCTTTTGTTCATCCGATTTCTGCCCATGATTGCGATTTCGGAAGTCAAAGGTGTTACCGCGCAAGCCGATCCGCATCATCCGGCAGGCGGCGCAAAAGTTGAGGAGGCTGTGCCCGATGATGAATAACCTTAAGGAAGGAGCCTATCATGGCTGATCTGACGCCCAGACCTTACGGCATGATCGCCGAGTTCCGCACCGCCGCCGGCATCCTGCATGCCGCCGAAAAGGTCCGTGACGCGGGCTTTCGCAAATGGGATGTATTTACACCGTTCCCTGTGCATGGAATGGATCGGGCGATGGGATTGAAAAACTCGAAAGTCGGCTGGTTTGCCTTTCTCGGCGGCGTAGCTGGTTATGCAACCGGCATGTTGATGATTTGGTGGATGAACGCCTTGGATTATCCGATCGTTGTGGGTGGCAAACCGATGTTCAGCCCGTACTCAGCATTCCCGCCTTCATACGAGCTTACGATTCTTTTTGGTTCTTTTGGTTCATTGTTTGGCATGTTGTTTTTAAATCGATTGCCCCGACTGCATCATCCTTTGTTGAAGAACAAACGCTTTTCGCTCGTTACCCACGATCGGTTTTTCATCGCCATCGAGTGCGCTGATCCGAATTATTCTGAAATTGAAACCCGCGCGTTGCTCCAGGAAGCCGGCAGCCCGCATATTGAGGTCGTGGAGGAATAATGCGTTATTTCCTTTTAATTCTCCTGGTGTCAACAGCAGCGATAGGCGGTCTGCTGGGCAAGCGTGGCCGGCATTTCACCAAGCCGCCGCTCTACATCTTTCCTGACATGGAATTCCAGCTCAAGTTGCGCCCACAAAAGGAGAACAGCTTCTTTACGAATGGCCTTAGCTCGCAACTCCACATCCCGGGCACGATCGCGCGTAGCACACCCCTCCAGACTGTCAAAGGCGCAGTGTACCCCTTCGAAGACGCCCCGGTAAACACGGGCCACATCACCGGCACGACTAACTTCATCGAAAACAATCCCCTGCCAATCACCGCCCGATTGCTTCAGCGCGGGCAACAGCGGTTCAACATTAACTGCTCGCCATGTCACGGCGCCACTGGCGACGGCAATGGCATTACCAAAAAAATTGGCGCGATGCTGGTGGTTGCGAACTTGCATGACAAACGAATCGTCGAACTGGCGGATGGCGAATTATTTTACGTCATCACCAATGGGCGAAATAATATGGGCCCTTATGGGGCGAACGTCACGGTCGAGGATCGCTGGGCGATCGTTGCATATCTGCGGGCGCTTCAGATCGCGCGCCTCGGCACGATAGAGGATGTTCCGCAGCAGTTGCGCGCAAATCTCAACAAATAACATGAGCCGCCACCAAAACAAAACCGACACCGGGCCGCTCGATTTATCAAGGTGGCGGAATGCGCCGAAGATGCTGATGATCGCGGGCGCCTTGCTTGCAGCAGTTGGCTTTTTCATCAACCGGCAGGAGTTTCTTTACGGCTGGCTTCTCTCCTTCATGTTCTTTCTAAGCCTCGGCTTGGGAGCATTATTCCTGGTACTGGTGCATCACCTTTTTGATGCGGGATGGTCAGTGCCCATTCGCCGGTTCTGCGAGCATATTGCCACCTTGCTATCTCCCTGGATGGCGCTGTTGTTCATTCCCATTGTCCTTGGGGCGAAGATGATTTACCCGTGGATGAGCAAAAATCCGCTGACGGATCATGCGCTCCACTCCAAGCAGCCGTTGTTCAGCATGCCGATGTTTTACGTCGTGGCGATATTTTGTTTCCTGGTTTGGTTCCTGCTCACAAACCGGCTCCGTTACTGGTCGTTGGCTCAGGATAAGACTGGGGCTGCCTTGCCGACTCATCGAATGCGGGCTCTTTCCGGGATTGGCATCTTTCTATTCGCTCTGACTCTGACACTTGCGGCAGTCATGTGGATGAAAGGTTTGCAGCACGAGTGGTTTTCAACCATGTACGCCGTTTACTACTTTGCCGGGAGTGTGTGGCTGACTTTAGCCACGGCTTACGTAATCACAATGATCCTCGATCGACAAGGTGTGCTGACCGACGTGTTGCATGAGCATCAATATTATTTCCTTGGCTCGCTTATCTTCGCATTCACAGTTTTTTACGCTTACATACATTTCGCGCAATATTTCATTATTTGGAACGCCAACATGCCGGAAGAAACTTTCTGGTATGTCGTGCGTGAAAAGGGAACATGGTTTTGGGTGGGCATTGTTATCATCTTCGGCCATTTCTTCATTCCTTTTCTCGCCTTGCTGAGAATTGATGTGAAGCAGGTTTTCTCCTTCATGATTCCAGTCTGCATTTGGGCGTGGCTCATGCATTTCGTTGACTTATCTTTCAATATTCTTCCCGTACCGCATCCCGAAGGGTTTCCTTTGAGGTGGATTTGGCTTTACGCCGGCTGCATGGCGTTTATGGGCGGGTTTCTGAGTTGGAGATTCCTGAAAGAATATACCAGCCATCCCCCTTACCCGCTCAAGGACCCCCGCCTGGTGGAAGCTATGGGCCATTACCACCCGGTACCCACTCAAATTTCTGGTGGCGAACTGGATGAAACGGATGACCTACGCGATGCTCCGCCGCAATTCCGCCGAGGTGTAAAATGAATACAGAACCTGTTCGTGAACGGACCGGAATAGCCTACGCAACGGCCATCCTTGGTTCGTTGCTGATTGTGATCGCCTTAGTCTGGGCTATGCGTCGTTATGCTCAGCCAAGCCCATTGGGAACCGAACGCGCCACTACGCGGGCCCGAGCCTTGGCCGAGTTGCGTGCCGGCGAATCCGAGGTCCTTAACAATGTTGCCTGGATCAACCAAAGCAGCGGCATCGTCCGGCTGAGAATTGAAGATGCGATGAAGGTCGTCGAAAAAGAATGGGTAAACCCTGCGGCTGCCCGCTCCAACCTGTTTTCTCGAGTTGAAAAAGCCAACCCACCCCCTCCCAAGCCGGCTCCAAGTCCGTTCGAATAGCCTTCATCCGGTCAAATGACTGACGCGCCTTCATTGCATCCCAAGGGCCCCAGGCTCGACGTCCTCACGGAAATCGACGCGTCGTGCAGATTGCCGCTATTTGTATTGTTCCTGAGCGCGGCAGCCTGGTTGGTAATTGGCTCGGGGTTTGAGCTGATCGCCACTATAAAATTTCATAACCCTAACTTCCTGGCGGATCATGCCTGGCTGACCTACGGACGCGTGCGGCCAGCCTATCTCGATGCGGTAATTTACGGATTCTGTTTGCAAGCCGGTCTGGGAGTAGCTCTATGGCTGATTACGCGATTGGGCCGGACGGCTGAAACCCATCCCTGGATGATTTCAGTTGGGGCAGCTTTGTTCAATATCGGGGTGACCCTGGGAATTTTGGGGATTCTTTCGGGGGACGCTACTGGGTTTGAAATTTTCGACTTTCCACAATATGCCGCGGTTTTCATTTTTCTCGGGTATTTGATGATTAGCATTCGTTTGCTGGTCACGTTTCACCGTCGCCGGGAGCGACTCCTTTTTGTTTCCCAATGGTTCCTGCTGGCAGCCTTGTTTTGGTTTCCCTGGATTTATTCAACGGCTGGCCTGTTGCTCCTCAGTTTTCCGGTTAGAGGCGTGGTCCAGGCGATTATCGCATGGTGGTTTTCAAATAATCTTTTGTGCGTCTGGCTGGGCCTGATGGGGCTGGCCGCCATTTTTTATTTCATCCCGAAACTGACAAACACGGAGCTTCACAGCCGCTATCTTGCGCTGCTCACCTTCTGGTTTATTCTTTTCTTTGGAAGCTGGGGAGGCATTCCGAATAGCGCGCCGGTCCCTGCCTGGATTCCAGCACTGAGCACTGTGGCGACTGTTTTAATGATTTTCCCAATCATAAGCATTGCCCTTAATTTTTATGGGACTTTGAAGGAACAGCGAGTCAAGGCAGCATCGAATGTTCCGCTCCGGTTTATTTGCCTGGGACTACTGGGTTTCATTGTCTCAGGCCTGATGAACGTTGTTGCTGTCCTCCCTTCAGCCGGGGATGTGGTCAGTTTCTCATGGTTTACGGTAGCGCGAGTTCATGCGAATTTTTACGGGTTTTTCTCTTTCGTAATGTTTGGCGCAATTTATTATATAGTCCCCCAAATCACCGGCCTCGAATTTACTTCCCCGAAATGGGTGCGACGACACTTGTGGATTGTCGGCCTTGGCATTTTGCTGGTGGTATTGCCATTGGCGATAGGTGGTTTAGTCCAGGGATTGAAACTGAGAGACCCCAATGCCGCTTTCATGGATATTTCGAAGTCGACATTGATGTTTTTGCGCGCGAGCACGCTCGGTGATCTTCTCATCGCGTTCGGCCATATTATTTTTCTTATCAACCTGTTGGGCGTGTTGAAGCGCTTTTCGGAGCCGCGTGCGCTGGCGAGCTATGCGGCGGCCACAGCCAATCTCTTTCATGCGGAGGCAAAGACTTGAACTACGGCCCGCTCATCTTTCTCACCGCTTTTTGTGCGCTGGCTGGTTCGTGGTACGGCCTGGTCTTAAAGCCGCAATTGCAGGTTGGCCAGTTGCAGACGACGAACACTATTCCTGCCGGCGCTGCCTACCCTGTTTCAAGACCGGGTTTGGCCCGGGAAGGCAGCGAAGTATATCGTGCGAACGGTTGCGCCCAATGTCACAGCCAGCAAGCAACCCAAACTGGAATTGTGTGTGACGTTATCCTGACGGATGCAGGCACAAACCAGAGTGCTGTCGTCTCCGCACTCGAGCGGCTCGAACAAGGCTTATCCAAAATCAAAGCGGCGGAAATGCTTTCCAAACTTCCCGCAACCGTGCTGCATGGCGTGTCCAAGGAAAGAGCGGATGCTGCCGCAAAAGCTCTCAAGACAGCGGAAGCCAAAACGGAAGTATGGATTCTCCCGGCGGGACCCGATATCGCGCGCGGCTGGGGGAAACGCCGCTCAGTGGCGGAAGATTTTTTATACGATTACCCAGTGATGCTGGGTTCTCAACGAGTCGGGCCGGATTTGGCGAACGTGGGTTCGCGTCTGCCAGATGCGAACTGGCATTTGCTCCATCTTTATAATCCTCGACTCACTGTAAAAAGCTCACTCATGCCGCCCTATCGCTTTCTGTTTGAGACGCGCGATATCGGAAAAAATCCTTCCCCTGATGCCTTTCAACCTTCCGCAGGACTCCAACCGCCTCCAGGAAAGGAAATTATTCCGAAACCGGAGGCCAAAGCACTCGTCGCATATCTCATGAGCCTCCACGCGGATGCGCCATTGTTCGTGGCGCCTGTAACTGTTCCAGCCCCTCCTCCAAGCGGTACGAATGCCGTGTCGTCAACAGAAGCCGGCGTGACAAACGCGACTCCAACAAATGCTCCGGCAAAATGACTCCTGACACCCAATCTATGCCGGGAACAGCAGCCGCGACGGAACCGCAGGCCAACTGGAGAGCTGTGCCTGTCTGGCTTCTAATACTGTTGCTGCTCTTGATTTATTGGGGGATGATTTATTTCGATCAAAATGGTGGCTGGTTCAATCGGGAGGTTTATGCGCCGTTCCACTCCGAAAAAGAACTCGCCTTCTATCAGCCGACAACCGAGGGGACCGATCTTCGTCGGGGCCAGCAGGTTTTTAATACTGTGTGCGCTCTGTGTCACAATGAAGACGGCATGGGCAAGCCGAACCAGGGGCCGCCTTTAGCAGGTTCAGAATGGGTTTTGGGTGCTCCCAATCGATTGATTCGAATCCCCATGTTTGGTTTAACCGGTCCGATCACCGTCAAAGGTCAACAGATGATTTTCCCCGCCGGGATGCCGCCTATGGGCGCTGGTTTACCCGACGATGATTTGGCTGCCGTGTTGTCATATATGCGCCAGGCGTGGGGCAATAAAGCTTCGCCAATCACTCCTGAGCAGGTCAAGGCCGTGAAAGTTCAAGCCCCAAATCACCCTCAGTTCACGCCCGAAGAGATCATGCAAGTGCCGGAGAAGTAGCAGCGCAAGCGATCACGCCACGCTGTATCGCTTGTAATTGCGCTATCGCGGCCGGAGGAAGGCGGTGCAACCTGGCGGTCAATCCAGGGGTTAAAGCATAGTTTGGACTTACCCCATAAATATGAAAGATTTCTTGCGACACATTTTTCTACCGGGGATTGCCCTCCTCTTCCCTATTACCGATGTGCGCGGTTCTGATCCAGACGCGACAATTCCTGTTACTCAAAATTGGCAGCTCCTTTTCGACCAGTATATTCTTGATCGTGAAACCGGCTTTGACCGTGTTGTTCATCATCCGCGGCCCGTGGGAATAGTCCTTCCTCCTGATAAGCCATGGGAGTCACTCAGCTGTGCTCCCCTTTTTGTGGGCCGGAATCAAGACGGAACGTTCTTCATGTATTACTCGGCCACATGGTGGACGCCGGATCCAGACAGCAAGGTCCAGCCTGATCGGGCGGTGCAATACACAAGAGTTGGAGCTTACGCAACAAGCCGGGATGGCCTTCACTGGGAAAAACCTGTTCTCGGAATGGTGGAAGGCCCAACCGGGGTGGATAGGGAAAAATACAGGCCGATTCCCTCGCCCACAGGGAGTTCCAAAGAGAATAATTTGGTCGTTCCATTCGCCATGCGGGACCTGGCAGTGTACGGAAATGTCAGCAACCCGAACCAGCGCTATGCGGTTTACTACAACGAACACGCCTATTTCGCCAAAGACCTTCCCGATGTGGTCCATGATCCGAATTGGACCAACAAACTTGTCGATTGCGGCGGGACATTTAGCCCGCGATTTCAATCGCTGGAATTTTGGGACAACATTCACCGGGAATGGGTTGCCATGGTGCATGCCGCAGTTCCACATTGGCTGCCCGCGCGAGAGATTGCCCGGTTCTCATCCAAAGACCTGGTTCAGTGGCGTTCCGACATTGCCTTCGCTGCGGACTCGGCTGATTCACACGCGCAACAGGATTACGACGAGGCCATGTACATGACTTCCTATTACGGTGATGGGGTGGTATTTGGATTATTGAGCTGGTTTCATTCCGATCGCAGCAATCCCGACAATGGACCCGTGCTGAACAAGGACGCGGACCACCCTAACCTCTGGCCCTGGGCGCGGAAAGGCGCTGTTGAAATGCGGATTACGTTTAGCCGCGATGGGGGCCGGACTTGGGACCGCACCTGCAGCCGCGAAGCGTGGATTCCATGCGGGACAGAGCAGGACAGTTATGATCGTTTGGTGATCAGCCCAACTGTGCCATTGCGTGTTGGGGAAGAAGATTGGTTTTACATCGGTGATTACGACGGCGACCAGGTGACGACACAGGCGAATGCAAAACGAACCACCTATTACTCGGACCGCGTCCGCAAGGGCGGCATTGCTCTTTATACTCAAAAACACAACCGCTACGTGAGTTTGCGCACTGGGAGAAAAGAAATTCTCATCACCAAACCGGTGAAGCTCGAGGGCAAAGCCTTGCAGCTAAATGTGGAGGCAAATCGCGGTCTGGTGCGTGTGGCCATTGCGTCTGCCGACCTGATATCAACCTTGCGTGGAACGACAATGTCAACGGCGCCGCATCTGGCGGAGGACAATCCTTTGCCGGGGTTCAGCTTTGACGATTGCCTTCCCATTCGGACCAACAGCGTGGAATTCACTGTGCAGTTCAAAAATGGAACTGATCTGAAAGACTTGCATCGGCGTCCGGTCCGAGTGCTCTTCGAAATCACAGATGCGGATTTGTACTGCTTCCGGATGCAACAATAATGACGCGCTTGAAACTGACGAATGTTTGCAGGCGCGGTTTTATCGCTTCAAATCTGTTTGATCGCCTGATCCATCGCCGTCAAAATCTGATGCATTGTCGCTTCCGTCTCATCTCCCATGTTCGAGATACGAAACGTCGTTCCTTTTATTTTTCCGTAACCGCCGTCGATTAGAAATCCGGCTTGTTTGACAAACGCCTGCAACCTCGGCACATCCACCGTGCGCCCGCCCGGTTTGGCTCCGTTGTTGACACAGGTCAATGTCACCGACGCGAAGCCTGTCTCAGGAAATAATGTGAACCCATGCTTCAATGCCCAGTCTCGGGTCATCTGGTTCGTTTTCCGATGCCGCTGATAACGCGCCTCGAGTCCTTCGGCGAACATATCCTCCAGCTTCGATGCAAGGGCGTAAATGTGCCCAATGCTTGGAGTGCTTGGCGTCATGTCCTGCTCGGCATTTTTTTGAAATTCGACGAAATCGAAATAATAACCGCGGTCTTTCATCTCCGCGGACTTTTTTAAAGCGGCGTCTGAGCAGACGAAAATGGCCAGACCGGGCGGCAGCGCGAATGCTTTTTGAGTTCCGGCCAGCAGCACATCCACACCGAGCTCGTCAAATTTCAATGGCACTCCGCTCATTGAACTCACCGCATCCACAATGAACATGACCTCTGGATACTTCTTCTTGAGCGCGGCGATCTCCTCCAATGGGCTCATGACGCCGGTCGAAGTCTCGTTGTGAATTAACGTCAGAGCGTCGAACTGGCCCGTTGCCAGCTTTTTGTCCACATCCTCTGCGCGAATCGGTGAGCCCCACGGGATCTGGAGACCCTCGGCTTCCTTTCCACAGCGCTTCGAGACTTCCAGCCATTTATCTGAAAAGGCGCCACACATGCAATTAAGCACCTTTTTGGAAACCAGATTTCGTATCGCGCCCTCCATCACCCCCCAGGCAGAAGAAGTGCTCAGGTAAACCAATTGCCGGGTGGACAGCAGTTGCTGCAATTGGGGTTGAATTTTTGCGTATAAATCTTTGAAGCCTTGCCCGCGATGACCGATCATCGGCGAGGCGAACGCTCGAAGCGTTTTCTCGCTGACTTCGACCGGCCCGGGAATGTGCAGTTTAATATGTGCCATAAAGCCCGGCAATCTTTCATAGCCTTCATCGGGGGGCAAGATGCAACTTCCCTCTTGTTAGTTAGCCAACGCCGGGTTAGGAAACAGTCATGCCAAATCATGAACTTTCTCCGATTTCAATCTCCCGCCGGCAATTTATTTATTATTCGGCGATGGCGGCTAGCGCGGCGGCCCTCCGCGGCTACGCCCGGCCCAGTCCGCGCCGAGTCTCCCCAAACGACAAATTGAACATCGCCGGAATTGGGGCCGGTGGAAAGGGCTCGGGGGATCTACGCTGTTGCTCGAGTGAAAACATTGTCGCTCTCTGTGATGTAAACGAAGCCTCTGCCGCCGCGACTCGCCAAAAATTTCCTAATGCAAAATTTTACACAGATTACCGCGTGCTGCTCGAAAAGGAAAAATCAATCGACGCGGTGGATGTCGCAACCCCGGACCACATGCATGCCATCATCGCCGCCACTGCGATCAAGATGGGCAAACATGTTTATTGCCAAAAGCCTCTGACCCATGATGTCTATGAGGCCCGGACGCTGCGAGACCTTGCGCGAAAATACAAGGTAGCCACCCAAATGGGGAACCAGGGCAGCGCATCAGACAGTTTGCGACGGGCGGTGGAGGTGGTGCAATCAGGTTTGATAGGACATGTCCATCAGGCTTACGTTTGGACAAATCGTCCGGTGTGGCCGCAGGGAATGGAACGTCCCCAAGGCAGCGATCCCGTCCCTGAAGGCGTGCATTGGGATTTGTGGTTGGGCACTGCCCCATGGCGTGATTACAAGGGCGAATGGCCGGGAGGACAGACCGGCTCGGGCAAACGGGAACGGCGAGTCTATCAGCCGTGGGTCTGGCGCGGTTGGCTGGATTTCGGGACGGGCGCGCTTGGCGACATGGCTTGTCATACGGTCAATTGGCCATTCCGGGCTCTGAACCTGGAGTATCCAACGGAAATTGAGGCAGAATCCTCAGGTCTGACAAAAGACATGTATCCGAAAAACTCGAGGATTCGGTTCGAATTTCCAGCGCGAGGAGGGCAACCTCCCGTCACCCTCTTCTGGTCAGATGGTGGGAATAAACCCCCGAAGGAAGTCACGGCAGACGTTGCAGCCTTGCTGGACCAGGTCTCAGGAAGCGGTTGCCTGATGATAGGAGACAAAGGCCAGGTCTTCTCGCCTGATGACGGGGATGGTGACCTCCGCTTCTTTGTAAAACTTCAAGGCGAGAAAGAGCTGACACGCGCCACGGAACATGAAGCTGTGAAAGCCATACCGCAGACAATCCCGCGCAATGCATTTCAAGGTGGAACAGATGAACGCCAACACCAGGAATGGATTGCTGCTTGTAAAGGCGGCCCAACTCCATATTCCAACTTCGACATTGCAGCGTATCTTACTGAAATCATGCTGCTTGGCGTGGTTGCCTTGAGGACGGGACAAAAACTGGAGTGGGACGGACCTAAAATGAAGGCGAAAAACTCCAGGGAGGCAGCCCAGTTCGTGCGTCGCGAGTATCGAAGAGGCTGGAAGCTTTGAAGAAGCTGAGCCGAATACAAATTGGGGCAAGTTTTCCTTGCCCAGGAATAGCCTAGTGTGTAGGAAGGAACTATGAATAAAGAATTTTCTCCTCAATTTGGGATCAGCCGACGGCGCTTTTTGTACTATTCGGCAATGGCCGCAAGCGCGACGGCTTTCAGTGGTTACGCCAAATCCAAACCTCGCAAACTGAATGCGAATGATAAGTTACGCATTGCTTCAGTCGGAGGCGGAGGCAAAGGTGGAAGTGACATTGAATGTTGCGCGGGTGAGGAAATCGTCGCGATAGCGGATGTCGATCAAAACCAGGCCGCTAACTCTCTCAAACGCTGCCCCAACGCCAAATTCTATTTTGATTGGCGCGAAATGCTCGAGAAGGAAGGTAATAACATCGATGCCGTCACGGTTTCTACCCCCGATCACATGCATGCGCTCGTGGCCTCAACTGCCATCAAGATGGGCAAGCATGTTTACTGTCAAAAACCGCTGACCCAAACGGTTTACGAGGCGCGGCATCTGCGCAAGCTGGCCAAAGAATATGGCGTGGTTACGCAAATGGGAAACCAGGGCAGCTCAGAATCAGGCCTGCGGCGCGCGGTCGAAGTCGTTCATTCAGGGTTGATTGGGCCGGTCCGTCAGATTCACGTGTGGAGCAACCGGCCAATTTGGCCGCAAGGAATCAACCGGCCAGAAGGTGAAGATCCGGTTCCCGCAAACCTTAAATGGGATTTGTGGCTCGGACCCGCCCCTCGTCGGCCGTATAAAAACGGCGTTTATCATCCATTTGCGTGGCGCGGCTGGTATGATTTCGGCACGGGCGCTTTAGGAGATATGGCCTGTCATACAGCAAACATGCCGTTTCGCGCGGCGAAACTTGGCTATCCCAATTTAGTCGAGTTGCTCGATCATTCCGAGCTGAACCAGGAGACTTATCCCAAAACCGCAAAGATTCGGTTCGTCTTTCCCGCTCGTGAGGGCCTGCCGCAAACCGAATTCTTCTGGTATGACGGAAACCCCGGCGACAAATCGGTCAAACCATTGCGTCCGCCGGATGACATTACCAGGAGCATTAGAGACTTGCAGGAACATCTGCCCGATAGCGGCTGCCTTCTGGTCGGTGAAAAGGGCGAGCTCTTTTCTCCCGATGATTATGGCGCTCGATTTTTCCTCAAGCTAAAAGATGAAAAGGATTTGGTGGATGGAAAGAGCCACGAGGCCGTCAAAGCAATTCCGCAAACCATTCCGCGCAATGAACATCCTGGTGGCGGAGATCCCAGGCAACATCTCGAGTGGATTGCAGGTTGCAAAGGCGGGCCAACCCCGTACTCCAATTTTGACATCGCCGCTTACCTCACGGAAATCATCCTGCTCGGTTGCGTGGCACTGCGAGTTGGCAAACGCCTGGATTGGGACGGCCCGAACATGCGGGCCAAAAATGCGCCTGAAGCCGCGCATTTCATTAAACGCCAATACCAGAACGGTTTTTCGCTGGCGTAACTTCAAAGGTACAGAAGAAAAGCCACAAACAGGGCCGCAAAGGCCGAAAAAGAGTGAATGAAAAATTCCTTTTCTTTGCGCTCCTTTGCGGCCTTTGTTGCAAAACCTCCTCCTTGCTGATTTGGTCGGCGCCTTCGATTTCTGTGCCTCTGTGGGCAGCCTTATACTGGGACTTTTTGGAAATTCTAAACGGAGAAACCAAACAGAAGGCCGCAAAGATTTAATATGAAAGCCTTTTTGCTCTCATTTTTCCCCTGCTCCTCCACCACCACGCGTTAATCAATGGTGGCCTTGGCGGATGCACAAACGAGTGGCGGCATCAGGCTGCGCATGATACATACTGTAGATGTTCAGCGCAGCAAAGAAACCCGATCTGGCAGCAAAAAATGCGCCGGGACCATTCGGGAAATTTTATTTGCAGGAGCTTGTCAACAGCGGGGGCATGGCAGACATCTGGCTGGCAACAGACTCACAAAGTAAAGCTTACGCGTTACGCCGTCTACACGAACGTCTACGTTTCAATCTGCTGGCTCGCCGCCGCTTCGTCAGAGGGGCCGAGATTCTTTCTCGAATCCACCATCACAGTTGTGTGATTGGCTATGTCGAACACGGAAAGATTGACGGCCAGCTTTATCTCTTAATGGAGTATGTTGAAGGAGACAACCTGAAAGACCTTTATGCCAGACATGATCCTGTGCTTCTGGAAAATGTCGCTCAGATCATCATCGATATGTCGCTTGGCCTCGAACACGTCCATGAGAGCGGCTATATGCATTTGGATTTTAAACCGGAAAACGTGCTGGTAACTCGAAACGGTAGTGTGCGAGTGGCAGACTTCGACCTTGCCCAGCCGATCCCGCAAACTCCGAAGAAGTTGACCAAAAAAAATCCGGGCACTCCGGCTTACATGGCCCCAGAACAATTGCTGGGACAGCCGATCTCCAACCGCGTAGACATCTTCTCCTTTGGTGTCACTGCTTACGAACTTCTGACCAATCAAAAACCATTTCCGGGAGAAACACCCGCTCAAATTTTACAGAAGCAGCTTAACCGGTCGGACTTCGTCGCTCCGCGCCAATACAATCCAGACCTGCCTCCTGCGTTGGAAAAAGTAATCCTGCGCTGTCTTGAGATTGAACCTGAGCGGCGATATCCGTTTATAGGTGTGATGGTGCGGGAATTGCAGGCCGCTCTGTACGTCCAATAGTTCCTGCTACGCTGGATATTCTTTTGCGCTTTCAGCAAGCGTCAGCATCACTTTTCTCTCGGGCACCTTTTGTTTGAGCAGTGAGATTTCATCAGCGCCATTTTGCAAAGGCAGAGAGATTTGACCACCTTCGGCGACCGAACGATAAAGCGCAGACATGATTTCGAATCCCTTGTAAGCATTGGGGAAGCAACATGGATGGACGTTTTTGTCGTCGTCAAGCCATTCAGCCATCTGTTGCACGTAAGGTGGCATATCGTAGTTATAATCCATGCCGCCTTCGCCGGATTGATATCCACCCTTCCTGGTCAGCGCGCGCCAACCGCCTCCGGTCATGACTTCCGCAAAACCCTCAGATCCCTGAGCTCCAATGCGGCATTTGCGCCACCAATAGGGAACTTCAGGAACATCTGGAGCACCCGCGCCGCAATCGTAAACACCACGCACCCCGTTCTTAAAATGCACGACACCGGCGATGTAATCCGGTGAGGTGTGTAAGTCTGACAACTTGCCCCGGCCCGCCGCCTGTGCCATGGCCCATTCGGCATCCACGTAATCGTTGAACCAGCAAGTGTAATCGATCAGGTGGCTGAGCATGTGGGCAGCCCAGCCTGTTGCCGTCCCATAAACGGTATGCACCCGGCCCAGCTCGCCACTGGCCACAATCTCTTTCACCTTCTTATAGTGCTCGCCGTACCGGTGCTGGTGGCTAACCACAGCCTTCGTTCCTTTGTTTTCGAGCGCTGCTTTAATTGCCAACCCTTCCGCGCTGGTCATAGCCACAGGCTTTTCAAAGGCGATGAGCCTGGCCCCGCTTGCCACTCCCATTTTGATGAAGTCGAGCCGCAGGTTGGGCAAGGTGCAAAAGCAGAATACATCAGGCTTTAATTCGCGAGCCAGCGCGGCTGCGTCCGTGCTTGTCCTGGGACCCCCCAATTTTGTTGCGGCGTCATCCAACCGTTTTTGGTCGATATCGCAAATGCCAGTTACCCGAAACCTGGGGTTTGCGTTAAAGGCAGCACCGTGGTGCATTCCACGCTTCCCCATGCCTACGATTAGCACACTGTATTGTTTCATCAGATGAATGATTACTTCTGCGCCTTGTCCCATTCCAACGTCCTGGCGATGACAAAATCAACTTCCTGCTCGTTCAATTCGGGGAACATGGGCAAGGAAACGCATGTCGCCGCGTTCTGCTCTGCATTGGCAACTGAGCCGGCGATGCGCGCATTTTTACCCCAGGGGTATCCGGCTTGTTTGTGAATGGCGATGGAATAATGGGTTTTAGCATCCACTCCATTATCATTCAGAAACTTGACAAGAGCATCGCGCTGAGCCGGCTGATTCGTCTCAATGATATACAAATGGTAAACATGCCGATAACCATTGCGTTCGGATGGTAATGTGAAGTTTTTCGCGCCCTTCAGGCCGGCAGTGTAGCGCACGCTCCACTTTCGCCTCAAATCATTCCACGAGTCTATGTGCTTGAGTTTAGCGCTCAAGATGCCCGCATGAAGGTCGTCCAGGCGGCTATTAAAGCCGTAGCTATGGACATTGCGCGCATTGGAGCCGTGATTGCGAAGCTTGCGAACCGTTGTGTCGATTTTTTCATTATTTGTTACCAGCGCGCCGCTATCGCCAAAGGTACCGAGGTTCTTTTGGATAATAAAACTCGTCGCGGTGGCATCACTGAGTTCGCCTACTTTGAAACCATCGCCTCGGGCGCCGATTGCCTGGGCGTTGTCCTCGATCACATAGAGCTTGTGTTGATCCGCGATCTTGCGGATGGCTTTCATATCGGCGCATTGGCCGTAAAGATGGACCGGAATGATTGCCTTCGTTTTAGGCGTGATGGCCGCTTCGATTTTAGCGGGATCAATACATCTTGTTTTTGCATCGCAATCCACAAAAACCGCCGTCGCGCCGGCAATCCAAATAGCCTCGGCGGTGGCAAAAAAGGTGTTTGGGTGCGTGATCACCTCATCCCCCTGCCCTATGCCCAGGGCCATAAGTGCCAGCCAGATTGCATCGGTCCCGTTGCCGACTCCGATGGCGTACTTCGTCCCGTGATAGGCAGCGAGTTCGCCCTCGAACTGTTTCAGCATTGGGCCCATCACGTACTGTCCACTCTCGAGGACTTGTTTGATGTTGGCATCGATTTCCGACTTAATATTCTGGTACTGGCGGAGGTGTCCGTAAAATTCAACTTTCATGGCCCGGGAAGCTATCTTAGTGCTCGCCGGAGACAAGGATTTTGTGGACAAAGTAAAAAAGCGCGAGCATTGAAGGCTAAGTAGCCGTTTTCCATAATAGCAAAAATCAATCTGTCGCAGACCACGCAGATTTTGGTAGGTTTTGTATCTCGAGTATGAACAACCGAGCCTTCTATACTGTCCTCATTTTGATCTTTTTGAATACAGTGCGGGCTGTCGAGGTCACGAGCAGGTTTGTGGACGGCCTGGGGCACCCTCTCCCTGGTGTGACGGTTGAAGTCAAATACCCCAAACAGGGAGCGGACGGCAAACTAAAGGAAATTGAATGGTTGAAGATGACTTCTGACCAGGAAGGCAAAATCAAGGTTTTGTACGATGAAACGTTGGTCCCAACTAATGAAACGTTGTGGGTTTCCGTCAAAAAAGCAGGGTATTCAGCATTCAGCACTGACAAGGTAAAATCCGAATATATTTTGAAACGGCAATTCGAGGCGGGAGACGTTCATCGAATTGCGCAACTCTCGGGAGAAAAACTGAAAACCGAATTGCGGGAGCTTCTTGCTGGCGACGTTAAAGTTGATCCGAAGGCTGAATATCGCAACCTGCACGAGTTGGTTTTTTTCCATGAGCGCGAGTTACGTTCTGTGCTTCGGGATTTGGTGGAGGACAGCCATTCTGGCAAGGTTGCCTGCTCGCTTCTTGCCTTCATCGGCATGCCAGAGGATGTGCGATATGTCGTCAAAAATGCTCCACTTCCCAAGAGAAAATTGTTTGAAGACCGCTGGGCCTACCACGTTGCGTGCTCGCTTTTGGAGCCTGAAACAAAAGAGGAGTGGGATTTCTTGAAGAGGTGCGCCGAGGATACTTATTACGATCGTTGGGTCGATGCCGGAGCCATTAGGACTCTTAAAATGATCGGTTCCGAACAAAGCGCAAACCTGTTGAAGGAAGCAGCGAAGGAAAACCCTGAGCGAAAAGAATCCATCGCGCATGCGCTGACCTCCACAAATATTGGCGCAAACTTCATTGAGGCCGCTGATCTCGAAGAGGCCGGAAAGAAGGTTGCTCAATTAATAAAAATGGGCGAATGGCAATTGAACACCGAGCCTCGCTACAACAATGAGAAAGACATGGCGCTGATCGATTGTGAATTCATCGTTGGTCGAGACTTGCTGGTTGAGACCGCGACCTTCCACAAAACGGGTGACAAGTGGAAATTGCGGGGTGTCCGCGAAACAATGCAAGCGCTTCTAGCCAGTCCGCCGGAAAAAAAACGCTTTGTTGGTGTGTGGCAAGGGTTTTCCGAAAGTCAGATCGAGTTTGCACGTTTAGAGTTAAAAGAGGACGGGACTGGTTTGCTGGCGGTCAGCTTTCTTCCTGATTCCGCTCCAGATAAGTACCTCGTGACACAATGGACTTTGAAGGATCAATTAGAGCTGGCAATCAAACCCGCTGAGCCCGGAGCTGAGCCCCTCACGCTGCAAAACGTCAAGCTTGGCATGGACGTCTTACAATTTGCGTTGCGACCCGTACATGGCGGCGATTGGAACTGCCGCCTCAAACTTTACAATGAAAAAACTTTCCAAAAACGGGCAAACGCAGTGAAAAAGGCGTTGGAGGGGCTTGAAAAAACTCCTTAGCCGGGAGGTTATTAACTGACGGTTCCGTTGATTCCGCTTACTTCCCCGTCAGAATGTCAGCCTGCTGTGGAATGACTGGCAGCCGAGCAATGGCTTTCAGCTCAGGCTTCTGCACTCCAAATTGGTTCATCGGAAAATTTTTGAACCCGAGCGCCAATGCGGGAGACCCTGGTTTTACACGAAAATCGCCCGCCCTCGCATCTCGAAACAGTGCGTCTGCCTCAATCGAATGCCTATCGCGTTTGGATTGCTCTCCAAGCTTTGTGGCAAATCCTGGCCTTTTTTCGCCGAGTGGTCGGTGGATCAGGTTGTGATCCATTTCCAAACCCCATGGAGTGGGCGGCATGCCACCCGCAGGCAGGTAATGATCCGTCCACATGATATTGTGCCGGAAAACGTCCTGGCTGTGCTTAAACCAAACGTGTGGATGGAAGCCATTGTTGACCATGATATTGTTTTCCACGATCCGGTAAAATCCTTCGCGATTTTTTATCCCGCCATTAAGGCAAAGGTTGTTGCGCAACTCGTAATTCGTTGAGCCATCATCGAGGTCAATATCCCAGCCATGGTCGCAGCGCCACCGGTTGTTGCGCAGGATAACGGTCTTAAGCGCGTCCAATTTTACCAACGTTTTCTCCGCGCTCCACGTTGCATCGTCATTAAGATTCAACCCTTCAAGACCCCACCACCGATCGCGGCCCCACGAATTGAAAGATCCGTGGTCCCCGGTTTCTTTCACCGTATCAAAGATATCGCAGAATTCGACGACGTGACCACCCCAACAGCCGTCCCCAATATTAATGCCGGCACGGGGCACGTCGTACAGTGAGCAATGTCGAATCTTAATGCCTTGCGCCAACTCGATCTGGATAGGTGCGGTTTGTTTTTCAACCCGGCCGGAGAGGTAAATCAGACAATCATCAACCAGGCAATTCGCAGGGTATTCATCGGTTTTTGGCCCGGGGGTGCGATCAACATTTGCGAGTTTTTGCGAATGGTCATTCCAATCGCGCGGCACCCTGGCTGCGTCGCGGTCTCCCACAAATGCGACTCCATTCGCGCCAGCTTTCGCAATATGGCAGCCGCGCACAACCAAACGGCGATTGAAGTTATTGACGAAAACCCCATTGCCCCCAACTTGATCGATAAAACAGTTTTCCAGCGAGCAATTTTCCGTTCCGTTATAAAAAAGGGCGCCTCCCCGGTAAGTCGTCCAGTCACTTCGAACCAGCGGCTCGCGATTTTCCATGAAAGTCCGAGCCGCATGTCGAAAGGTAATTCCTTTCAGACTGATGAAACACACGGGCGCTTTTGCGGAGCCGTGAAATTCGACCAACTGACGTAACCGGACCGCTTCTACTCTTGCTGCAGCCAGGTCGAGGCCGGCCGGAGGATAGAAAAAGAGCGTGCTGGTTGCCGCGTCAATGAACCACTCGCCGGGAGCATCGAGTTCTTCAAAAATATTTTCCACCACTCGGAATTGTTTATGCATGCCGGCTGGACGGTTGTTTTGCCAGCCGCCCTCGTAAGTGATTTGATTGTCCGGTCCTTTGCCAGTGATCAGGTAATGCATGCCACCCCATTCCAGTGCGTGGAGTGCGTGTATGAAACCTCCCCGAGGATCTTTCCAGCGGACCGCGCGCTCAGGACTGATTGCGTCGGCGGCGTATCCATTGAAGTGCGGTTCGTTGGCGTCGAAGTTCGGATACCGAGCAATCGGCTGGCGTTCGCCATTAACAAAGAGTTGATCGGTAATGAAGCCGGTTGGCAGGCTGGCTTTCATGATTCCATCATGAAATGGTTCCCACTTGAGATTCTTGAGAGGGATCCCACCGCTGACGACTGCTTTTTCCTTTTGGTAAGCCTGATATATCGTGTGAGTTTTCTTCGTTCCAGAATCTTCCGGTGTGAATACCAACGGCTGGGGCAAGTAATAAATTCCTTCGCGAAGATAGACTTTGACCGACTCGATTCCCCGGGCCTGCCGCGCGGCTTGCTGAGCGCGTGACAAGGTTTCAAATGGCCGATTCAAGGTTCCTGGGTTGCTGTCGCTGCCGTTTGGAGCAACGTAGTAAACACTGGCTGTGGCTCTGCTTGACAAAGCGATAGTGGCGACGATTAGCACTGTCCCAGGCAAGAACTTTGCAATGCGCATAGTTACGCTGGGTTCAGTTTGTGCGCTCCTGGATTGGGACAGTAGAATGCAATGCTGCGTTACGCGAGCAAGGCTTTGACAACTTCTCCGCTGACATCCGTTAACCGATAATCGCGGCCCTCAAAGCGGTAGGTGAGACGGGTGTGATCGATTCCCAGGCAGTGCAGCATCGTCGCATGGAAATCGTGAACGTTGACTGGATTTTCGGCAATGTTGTAGCCGAAATCATCGGTTGCGCCGTAAACCACGCCTGGTTTGATTCCGCCCCCGGCCATCCAGATGCTGAAACATCGCGGATGATGATCGCGGCCGAAATCATCTTTCTTGATCTCTCCTTGCGAGTAAGCGGTGCGTCCGAACTCGCCCCCCCAGATCACCAGGGTATCATCGAGCAGACCGCGCTGCTTGAGGTCTTTTATTAACGCGGCGCTTGCCTGGTCGGTATTCTTGGTCTGGGTCTTAATACCGTTGGGCAAACCTCCATGATGATCCCAGTCGCGGTGGCAAAGTTGGATAAACCGCACACCCCGTTCGGCAAGGCGCCGGGCGAGCAAGCAATTATTCGCATAAGACGGCTTGCCAGGCTCGGCGCCGTACATCTCCAGGATTTCCTTGGGTTCCTGCGCGATGTTCGTCAGTTCCGGCACGCTGGTTTGCATGCGAAAGGCCATTTCGTAATTCTCAATGTGCGTTGAAATCGCCGGGTCCCCGAGCAGACCAAGTTGTTTGCGATTCAATTGCTGCATCGCATCAATCAGTTGCCGGCGTGCGGTCTTGCTCAAGCCCGAGGGATTGGAGACATAAACCACTGGATCGCCCTGGTTGCGAAATTGAACACCCTGGTAATTGGCAGACAAAAAACCGTTCCCCCAATAATGCCCTTGCAAGGCCTGGCCACCGCTGCCGCTGGTCAGCACCACAAACGCGGGCAAATCCGCATTCTCACTGCCCAGACCATACGCGATCCACGCGCCCATTGTCGGCCGCCCAGGTTGCTGGTTGCCCGTGCCCATAAATGTAACCGCGGGATCATGATTGATCGCGTCGGTGAACATGGATCGAACGATCGCGATATCGTCCGCGATGCCGCCGATATGCGGAATCATCGAACTTAACTCGACTCCTGATTTACCGTAACGTTTGAAATCATAAGGCGCGCCCACGCAACGGAGCACCGCCTGACCCGCTGTCATGCCGGTGATGCGTTGACCTTTCCGCACGCTTGGAGGCAGTTCCTGGCCCGTCATTTCCTTCAGCTTTGGTTTCGAATCGAACAGATCCAGATGCGACGGAGCGCCCGACTGAAACATATAAATGACCCGTTTTGCTTTGGGAGGGAAATGCAGCGTTTTGAGAGCACCTTTGGATTTGATGCCATCGGCGGCTTCCGCTCCAAACAATTGAGGGTTTAACAACGAGGAAAGCGCAAGCGTGCCAAGGCCTGTCGAACTGCGAGCAAGAAAAGCTCTGCGGCTCAAAATGTTTTCCGCGTCACCTGGATCAAACATATTTCCTATTTGCTGATGGTTTCGTTCAAATTCAAAAGCACATTCGATACCGCGGTCATGGCGGCCAGCTCAGCGAAATCCACCTTCTCAGGGGCAGCAGATTCGCCGACTTTTATCAATGCTTTGGCCGCTTCCGGATTGTCACGAAATTCCTGAAGCTGTTGCTCATAGGTTTTGTGCAGGACAGACACCTCGTCTGTTTCGGGCATGCGACCCAAAGCATGGCGGAACGCGCGGACGAGCCGCTTGTCGGCGTCATTCGGTTCTTCCTTTAGAACTCGCTCGGCCAGTCCTCGTGCTGCTTCGACATAGACGGGGTCATTCATCAGCACGAGGGACTGCAATGGTGTCTGGGTCCGCTGCCGAAGACATGTGCATACCTCGCGGCTCGGAGCATCAAAAGTTGCGAAAGACGGATAATGTGCCGAACGTCGCCAAAAAACATACATGCCGCGCCGATATAACGCCTCTCCTTTATCCTGCTCATATTTGGCATCCACTCCGTCCCAAATGCCCGGCGGCTGGTATGGCTTTACGCTTGGCCCACCGATTTTATCATTGAGCATCCCTGCAACCGCCAGTGCGTTGTCCCGAACGAACTCTGCATCGAGTCGCATCCGAGGGCCGCGAGTTAAAAGCCGGTCATATGGGTCGCGTTCGAGTTTCTCCGGTGTGACAACAGCGGATTGTCGATAGGTCGCGCTGGTGACAATCAAATGGACAAGTGCCTTGACATCCCATGGGCGGCCTGAGCCAGGCAGAGAGTGACGCGCCTTAACCGCAGCTTCGAGGCTGCCCCCATCACGAAACTGAACCGCGAGCCAGTCCAACAATTCCGGATGGCTGGGCCATTCACCCTGAGAACCAAAGTCATTTTGTGTTTTTACCAAACCAGTGCCGAAAAACATCGACCAATAGCGGTTCACGGTCACGCGTGCTGTAAGGGGATGCTCCTTTGAAACAAGCCAGCGGGCCAGAGTCAAACGATTCGCTGGTCCTTCCGGTAACGGTGGCAAAACCGCAGGTGTGCCGGGAGTGACCTTCTCGCCCTTGTTACGAAAATCACCGCGCACCAGCATAAACGTTTCGCGAGGCGGATCCATCTCCTCCATGATCAGCGTCGTAGGGATTTTTTTGTAAAACTCTTCCTTGTGTTTACGCGCTTCGGCGAAGGCCTTTTCTGATCGCAAATAATCCGACGCGTAATTCTCTTTGTAAAATCGCTGGAGCTCGGAACGTTCTTCGTCATTTCGCTGCCCGCGCGATTTGGCAATGATCTGCATATACCCGTCAAAAGTGAGCAAGCGGGCATCCTCGTCCGAAAAAGGTCGCTTATAAAACCGGACGTCATCCACCCGCCCTTTAAGGATGGCTTCACCACTTCTCGCGCCGATACGCAACGGCTCGTTGTTGCTGATCGAGTTGGTGAGATTATCTTTATCGACTTCCACCTCCCGGTGGCGGCCATTGACATAAAGCTTTAAGCCTGCGGCTTTGCCGGAGCCATCATAACTTGCCAGCACATGCCACCACTGATTTCGTGCAAACTTTTCCTTTGAGTGCACCTTGACTGCGTTGTCCGGCCAGGCATGGGAGAGGTGCACTTGAAAATGCTCATCTCCGACGAAAAGATCGAAACCACGGAAGCCAGGACCTTTCTCCATTTTGCTTAAGATCGCGCCATCCGCTTCGATTTTGACCCAGGCCGCATAGCTGAACGCGTTGGTTGATTCGAAGGCGACCAGAGGCCCAAAATCCGCATACACTTTGCCATCAAGTTTTAATGCCTTGCCCAACATGCCGCCCGCAAACTCAGGTTTTTCAGCATCGATGATTTTTCCTTCCGCGGCCGTAGTTGTCGACGTGGTGGCAAGAGAATCATCAAACGGAAGCACGGCCAACAAGCCTTCCTGGCTGGGCTTGGAGGGTGGTTTAGCGATGGTCTCGCGCTCCCATTTCTCCTGTGTTTCGCCTAATTCGTTCGAACGATCAGCCAATGTTTTCTCCGCATCTTTTAGCGCGAAATCGGCTTCGACAAACTTCATCGCTTGTTCAGTCGTAGGCACCGGCAAACGCGGAGGCGGGTTGTCGGTGCGGATGCGGTCGAGCCCTTTCTCGGGCACGTTATGAAAGAAAGCGTAGAGCCGGTAAAACTCCTTGGTCTTGAGCGGGTCATATTTGTGATCGTGGCACTGCGTGCAGCCGACGGTCAATCCAAGCCAGGCAACGCCAAGGGTGTTCACACGATCCACGACATATTCGTTCAAATATTCATCCGGGTCCGCGCCGCCTTCGTCATTGGTCATATTGTTTCGAACAAACCCGGTGGCAACACGCGAGGAAATCGTTGGGTTTGGCAGCAAATCACCAGCGAGCTGTTCGATTGTAAATTCATCATATGGCTTATTATCGTTGAACGCTTTGATCACCCAATCGCGCCAAAGCCACATGAAACGCACCCCGTCAAAGTGGTAGCCGCTTGTGTCGGCGTAACGCGAAAGATCAAGCCAGTTTTGAGCCAGTCGCTCGCCGTAGTGCGGGGAAGAGATCAGGCGATCAACCAGTTTCTCGTAAGCCTGGGAGGATTTGTCGGCAACGAAATCGTCCACCTCTTTGATCGAAGGCGGCAGTCCGGTCAAATCGAAGGTCAAGCGGCGGATCAGCGTGGGCTTGTCTGCTTCCGGATTTGGTTTCAGATTGTCCTTTTCCAGCCGGGCGAGAATAAAATAATCGATTGGATTACGAGGCCAATGACGGTCCTTTACAGCAGGTAGCACCGGCCGTTCGGGTGGAATAAAGGACCAATGCTTCTTCCAGACAGCGCCTTCCTGCACCCATTGTTTCAACAAGACAATCTGTTCCGGCTTTAATGGCTTATTATGCTTGGGCGGCGGCATGATCTCCTCAGGATCGGTGGAGGTAATCCTCGCGACCATGGCGCTCTTCTCCGGATTACCCGCCACCAACGCATGGCTACCCGACTTGAGTTCCTTGAAAGCCTCTTCCTGAATATCGAGACGCAAGCCAGCCTTGCGTTTTCCTTCATCGGGTCCGTGACAGGTGTAGCAGTGTTCCGAAAAAATGGGCCGAATATCCCTGTTGAAATTAATTCCAAGGTTGCCACTGGGTGATTTAGCTGCAAAAACGACCGGTGAGGCAAAGCAATACACCATCGCGAGCGCAAACCAACCGTGCCGGGGAAGATTGCATAAACAGGGATTCATTCGACGCTTTTGCTTCTAGTTCCAGTATAGCTTAAGTCGAGGATCTTGTTTGCGACAGCAAAAACTTCCAAGGGGCATCTACCGCCGGCCCCATAGTTACACAACTCTTTAGCGAGCTCCAAAGCTTGAGAAGAGTCACGGAATCCACACTGCACGGAAAAAGAGCAGAGGCGAATCTGAGGGCACGAAGTTGGTGAGGATTTGTGTAGCGGTGGTGAGCCGGTTCGTCGAGATGGGAGTCCAGGTTGATAAGTTAGTGGAGCTTTGAATGACGTAATTGATATCAGGCTGGGATTGAAGCTGCAACACGACTTCGCCGCTGACCTCAGGATGGGCCGAGATTAATGAAAGCCGAGGAGCGGTTGGCACAAACCTAAACAGGGTTAACGAGAGAGGTGGAAAATCATAAGTAAAATTCGTCGAGACAGCGAAAGTATTTGTCGCGAGGTCCTGGGCTGCAACAGGACCGTTTGTCCGCGCTGCTTCGTCTTGAGGAATGCCAAAACTGCGCAGCAAAGCAGTCGAACCGGGGGTAAAATTATTCAGAACGATTTGTGCATGGAGATTGGTCACGGTATCCCGGCTGGCAACCAACACCGACAGAGCACCATTCCCCTGCCGCGTCGCATACCCCTGCAGCAAGGGGTAATCCGTTGCAGCATTCAGGACTGAATCGCCTTCGGAGGCAAAATAGCTCATCAACTTCGCCGCGTAGTACGCCGGATATTTAGTTGAGAGATTGCCAACCATTCCCAGATCGCCGTTGTTTCGCCAGCCATACAGAGTGGGATCAAAGTTTCCAGTGGTATCCGTGCCGTTGCGAAAATCCCACCAGACGAAAGAGTTGAATTCGGTTTTCATTAGCTGGCCCAAACTTTCAGCGTAATAAAGCCCGTTTACCAAACTGGTCGATTGACGGCCCTGCGCGCCGGCATCGGCATTATTCTCAGTGCAGACCAGTTCGATGTTAGTTCCGCCAGAACCAAAGTAATCCGCGATCTCCTGTCGCAGCTCGGCTGCCTCCGCAACCCAACCACTGGTAGACTGCAGCGCCAGGGCATCACTATCGGCGACAACGCTGCTGTTGGGGGTATATTGAGGATAGCGGTGATGAATGGCAAAATCCGGAGTAACGCCTAAACTTTTCAGCGTGCTAAGAAGCACTGGTGTCCAACCATAATGCAACTGTCCGTTACGCGAGTTTGTTGCCGCATGGCTGGTATTACCATTCGCATAACTCTCTTCGCCCGGCGCGACAACAATCCCGATCTTAATCGTTGGGTCCGCGGCTTTCATTTGAGCGATATAATTAGTCGCGCGCAGCGCGTAAGTATAAGCGTCATTCGGCTTGTTGTTTGTGTCTGTCTCCCAGGTGCCATAGCATTCATTTCCGATCTCCCAGTATTTGAAAGCGTAATGATTCGTAACATTTGAATGCCGCACCCACGCGGCAGCTTCGCCGGGAGTTCCGCTCCCGTAATTCACGGTAATGAAGGCTTGCGCCCCGATGTTCGTGGCCACGTGAACGAAATTTGCGAATGAGGTCGCCCAGGTCCATGTGTTGTCGCCCGTCTTGTTCGAGCCCCAATGGTACTGGTCGGATAATGAGCCTCCGGGAAAGCGCAAAATTTTTGCGCTGAGTTCTCGGAAGAGAGCCACCGTCGTGGGGGTGTCAAAATTCGAATCCCAAATAGCGGTGTTGAATCCAAACCATCGAGAATCAACCGAGCGGAGGACATTGCTTGAGTTCACATTAATGTGCGTAAGAGCGGGTGCAGGTTTGGCGGTCAGTTGGACATCATCGATGTAAAATGTTCCTTCGGCGCCGCTAGAGGTGAGAAGAATCGTGATCCGGTTCACGTTCGTTTCGTTAGCAACGCCGAGGGACGTTAATGGAACGATGTATTGCTGCCATGAGTTCGAAGGCAGGGCGGTAAGGGCGACAGGGACGCCGCTGCTGGTCCCAAAGTCAACCGCAGCCTGAAGAACCTGGCCGCCAGTGCTTCCACCATTTGCCCAGAAAACCAGAGCGGAATAACTGGTAACATCAAAATCAGTCTGATGGAGTGATAAGGCGACATTCCACGCTGTTCCGCTCAAACTGATTGAGTTGACGCCGGTGTGGACAGGACTCGTGTTCGCCAGGTCGCGAGTGCCCCAACTCCAGTCCTGAAAGCCGTTTACCAGATGATCCGTGTAAAGCTGGAGGTTGGCTTGTGCGAACGCTAGCTGTGCAGCCCCAACACAAAAAATCGATATCCAAGACCAAAGCGCCCGCTTTCGTTTAATGCCTTCGCCTGCCAATTGCATTCGCACCTTTAGAGAAAAAAAGCGCCGAAACATGCTCGGCGCTTTTCCATGTCCCGCCTCTAATCTAACCTCATTGGTTCGGTTTCGAAAGGGCGAAGAAGCTATTTGAAGGCGCTGAACCTCCAAATGCGGTTGCCAGACCCGATTGAGTAATCACTGCCATGTGCCGGTTATTGATCGTAAGCCAAGTTGCAGGCGGCATGGCTAAATCCGCCCATTCGTTATTACCGAGGCTTTTCTTTATGTCGTCGGTCGCATACACGGTCTGGAAACCGGGATCAGGCGTCGTCCAACTCAGCCAATAAGAGGCGTCCGGCGGATTCACGAAAATGCCTGAACCGTCAGCGGCGCTTTTTGCCCACGTATTTGTATCGAGCAAATAAGGCGGACCGGAAGAGGTAAACGTATCGTCGATCTCCGAGGAGGAGCCGCTGATCTTTACCCGGCTGAAGGTGGCGGATTGACCAATCCGCGCATTATCATTGGGTTGAATGCCGACATACGCATACAGAGGATCCTGGAAATAATCGGCCCAGGATGAATTGAGCACGAAATTCGTGGTCGTGCCGTCCGCGGCTTTAATGGTCACATTGGTGTTATTGTTGAAAGTGAGTGTCCAGGTGCCGACTGGCCCGGCGGTGGTATTGGTAAGAGCCGCGAGATGGCCAACGGGGTAGCCGTTTGTTCCAAACTCTCCGCCAGGTTGATCATTGAAGGCCATATACTGTTGGCTGAACAAATTTGTTTTTACACGAAAATCTGAGTAGGAATTACCGTTGGTGCTTTGGCCAATAGTCCAATAGATCACGCTGCCTGAATTCCAATCGATCGCGCTATCCGTTGGCCCGTATTGCATGTTCGTCTGGCTCGAATCACCGTGCACGTACTGAGGAATAAGGAACATTTGAGCAATAAAGCCCGAATAGGTCCTACCCGGAAAATCGGCAATTGTTAAAGAGTAAGTCGTGGTATTGGAGGCCGCATTGGCAGTGTGGAAGGAATAGGCTCCAGTTGCCGTGCGAATAATTTGCCGTTGATAAGTCCCTTGCGGAGCTGGTTGGCTCGCGATAGTGGTCAATCCGCCGGGAGGAGCTTTTGCCAACTGCAACGTCGGTGGAGGAGCTGGAGGAGCAGTCAGCTTCACGTTATCGAGCCAATAACTAATGGTGTTGGTAACAGGGTTTCCGAAAAAGTTAAGAACCAGACGGTTCAGGTTGTGAGGGAAAGAGGTAAGAGGAATCACTACGTGTTGCCAAACGCTGTTATTTGCGATTGTAGGATAGGCGATCGGCGTCCACGAAAGACCACTGTTCCCGTTGGCTCCATCCCAGCCTTGAAGCACGACTTGAATACCGCCGTAATTGCCATCGGACGAGGGGAACGAATTGGCTTGATCAACCTTAATGTCGAACTCGAGGTTTACGTACAAAGTGCAATCGATGCCAGGCCAGGCAAAATCATAACTACCAGGATCAGAAAGGCCCAACTTCGAGTCCTGCCAGCCGGTTTGGTTCAAATAATTTACGGTAAGATAAAGTGAGCCGCTTCCGGAGCCACCCGCTGCATTTACTGAGGACCAGGTGAGTGTCTTTGGAGTGCCCCCGTCATCGGCAGCAGGAATCGTATCGGTATCAAATGTGGCGATAACCCGATCGGAGATAGCAAAAACCGAGGTCGAGCAGGTCATTGCGATGGCTGCGAATGGCAGCAGGAGCCGGCTGGTAAGTGTTTTCATTTTCATCTTTAACAGGTTTAGATTTTTGCTAACGCGACACGCGAGGCGGACATAAAAATTTGGTTAACGCCTTCGAGTGATCGTCGAACATGCTACCAACCATAATAATCGAAAAGCGCTGAACCTTCCTGTCATGAAAACTAATGACAGCCAGGTTGAGCTCAGGATTGAATTCCAAGCCGCATCGTCAGCGGTTCGAGGCGGGAGGAAGCTCTGGCTGCCAACGCTTGCCCGAAGGCCAGATCAGTCACTGGAAATCATTGTCCACATTCCCCTGGGGGCATTCGTCGTACCCGTGCCGATAGTCTCGGACACCTTTAGAATTTGGACATGATTGTCATGGAATAGATAGTTGAAGCGGCTGCCGTGAAGCCCGTAGGAAATCGAGCCATATCCCCAAGTGCTGCTCGCAATTTGAAAACAGTCAGGTGTGACCGAAGTGAAATTATTACCGGATCCATAAGTGGGGCCAGCGCAAAACGAAGGCCAATCATTCCCCGCCATATTTTCGCCGTTGGCCAACTCTGCGAGCATAATGGTGCTCGAGTTGTCCTGAGCGGCACTCACTTTGTAACCGGGCGGGTCCCATAGCGGCTGTGAACCATCATTTTTTCGCACATACACGCCGATTCCAAACCTCGGTTGGGGCAAAGGTCCACCTGCTTGAAGGTCCATGGCGCCTGCAAAATTCATTGAATACGACCTTCGAGCGGCGAAAGTTCCCCATCCAATCGAGAGTTGGACCTGATCCGCGGGACATTTCAAAATGCGGGGCACTTTTTCCGGATTGGTAATCCCCAGTTCCAAATCCGCGTCAGAATCGGTCCCTCCAATATACTTGTGAACCAAATCATCCCAACTCAACTGGAACTTATAATCGCCCGTTCGATAGACTGCGGGAGGATAAGTGTCATTGTGATCCGTGGCGAACATTTGAATGCCTAGCCCAAGTTGTTTCAACTGTGAGACGCATTGGATCCGCTGTGCGCGGGCTTTGGCTTTGGCAAGGGCCGGAAGCAGCATGGCGGCAAGAATTGCAATGATCGCAATGACTACGAGCAACTCGATGAGAGTGAATGCGGGTCGAGTCTCCCTGACAGCCACTTTCACGCTACCCCTTTTGGTTATTCAGTGATCCCAGCCGCGGCAGGTGTCGCCACATGGTTGCCGCCAATCCTTACATATTTTGCCACCGCCTGGGCTCTCGATCGCACGTGCAGCTTATCGTACATTCTTCGAACATATGTATTGACCGTAGGACCGGTAATATTCAACCGATCGGCAATTTCTTTATACAGGTACCCTTGCGCGAGCAAATCCAGCACCTCCTGCTCTCTGGGAGAAAGCTCGCCGTCAGCAGGCAGACCAGGGGGCTTTTGTCGAAATGATTGAACGACTTTGCGCGCGATATTGCTCGTCATGGGAGATCCGCCTTGATGAACATCTTCAAGAGCGGCCAGCAGTTCCTTGCGAGGCGTTTGCTTGAGAAGGTAGCCGCTTGCTCCCGCAGCAAGCGCCCTGTAAATATGGTCAGCATCTTCGTAAACAGTCAGCATGACAAACTGAGTATCCTGCAGAGAAGGTTTAAGGATTCCGACGGCTTCGACACCACTCATGCCTGGCAGATTAATATCCATCAGCGCGACATCGGGCTTCAGTTTGGGCAAACTCTCGACGGCATTTTCAGCATTGCCCCAGTCTCCCACCAGGCGAAACCCGGTTGCGCGACTGATCCAGCCGGCAAAGATCTTCCGGGCCTGTGCGTCGTCTTCAACTATCGAAACAGCAATCGCCATACTACTTCTATACACCAGGTTCGCGCCGAGATGTTGTCATTACTTTTGATGACGCCGCGTCTCTTTCACTGTCACAGCCATACAGACCCTGGTGCCTTCACCTGGCGCTGTTTTCCATTCGCAATAGCCTCCTACTTCTTCCAAACGCTTGCGCATGTTAGCCAAGCCATTGCCGGAGAAGAAACGGGTTTCAGGCGCTGTTCGAGCAAGATCAACTTTGACACAGGATTGACCTTCGGGCGGCGGATTAAAACCAACGCCGTTATCGGTAACCGTCAGCAAGAAGCCATCTTGCCGGAGTTCCAGGCAGACTCGCACCTCGGAAGCGCGCGCATGCTTTACGGTGTTATTAAGGGCTTCTTTAAAAGCTAAAAAGACACTATGCCGCACTTCAGCAGTGACCAGCCAGGAAGGCAGTTGGACCGGCACATCCAGGCGGCAGCGTATTCCGGCCGCGCTCAAAAAGGCCTGCGCGTAACGCCCCAGGTAGGTGACCAAACTATCCAGGGAATCATGACGGGGATTGACTGCCCAAACAATTTCGTCCATCGCTCGGGTCAATTCGCGGGTTGTGCCGTAGATCTGCTCGACGTCAGTGGCAGCCGTTTGTCCGTCAAGGTCGGCGAGAGCTGACTGACTTAACAACGAGATGCGAGTGAGACCCGCTCCAAGATCGTCATGGATATCCCGGGCAATGCGCGCGCGTTCGAACTCGAGAGCGCGGCGGCGTCTCACCTGGTCGAGATGTGCGCGCATGCGTCGGCGGGTAATCCCTCGCGCGAGCCCAGCAATGCCAGCGCTGATTGCAAGCACACCAACGATTTGGAAAGTCCTCGTTTGCCAGAACCACGGCTGCACAATAAATGACACGGAGTCACCGCTCTCGTTCCAGACGCCATCGTTGTTGCATGCCACCACACGAAAATGGTACGAGGCAGGAGTCAAGTAACTGTATTCCGCCACCCGTCTCGGCCCAGCTTCGATCCAATCACGCTCCAAGCCCTCGAGTTTGTAGCGGAAATAGACCTTCTCTGGATCGACGAAACTCAACGCGGTGTATTGGACTTCAAATCGGTGCTTTCCAGGCGAAATCTCAAGGGTTGATCTCTGTGTTTTTCCTTTAGAGTACGAGAAGCCGCGTGCTTGGAAGCCCGATCCAACAGAAACGGGTTTGCCATCCACGAAAAAATTTTCAATCACCACTGGCGGCACTGCTTTGTTGGTGCTGACGTTCGCCGAGTCGATGATGGCCAGTCCTTTGCTGGTGGGAAACCAAAGCAGACCATCTTCTGTTTTGCAGGCGCCGGGTTGGAACCCGCCGGAGCAGGTCTCAGTTGCCAGACCTTCAGCCTTGCCATAGGTCAGGCAATGAATCCCTTTTGTTTCGCCATCGGCGCAACTATTGAGCTCCGCTTTGTTCGCCCGCAGAATTCCTCGATGCGAACCCATCCAGATAATGCCTGCCCCGTCATCCACGAAATGTGAGATGCTTCGGTCAGGCAATCCCTGGCTTGCTCCAATATTGAAGAACTTGCCATCCTTTAGCCGGGCGAGTCCTGCGTCTGCGGTGCCAATCCACAAACTCCCATCCTCTTGAGGCAGCAAACATTGAACAAAGTCACTGCACAAACCGTTTGTTTTTCTGAATTGCTTTAGAACGCCCTGCTTCAGGGTCCCGAGACCTCCTCCCAACATTCCAAACCAGATCGTGCCATCTTTCGTTTCCGCGATCGTTCGCACGTCCGCCAGAGCCAATTTATCTTCACCCGCGGACCACGTCACCTTGCCGCCTTCGTATCTATAAAGCCCGGTTGTTGTTCCGATCCAGGTCTCTCCATGGCTGCCCTCGAAGAGTGACACTATTGCGGAAGCCGTTTTGCTCAGTTCTACTGCAGGCTCAAAACGATCCCCCTTCCTGGCCAGCAGTCCGCCTCCCCATGTGCCCGCGAATAACTCACCACGTTGTGACGCGAGCACAGACCAGACAAAAGTATTCACCAGACCCTGTCCTTCATCATACTTTGCCCATTGCCCATCATCGTAGTGGTACAAGCCGGCTCCCTCAGTGCCGATCCATACTGATCGGTCTGGCCTCACGGTAAACGATAAAACCGCCCTGCCTTGCCAGGCATCGGGTGGATTGAGCATCCTGACCTTTCGTTGACGCAATGTGTCAAGCCCGGCCCCCGTTCCGATCCAGATATTGCCCTCGTGGTCCTCGAACAGCGAACGGACCCAGTCGTGGGACAGCCCGTTGGTTCGACTGAAATGCAGTGGAGGACCTTTCGGCGGAACAATAAATAATCCGCTGCTCAGCGTTCCGATTAAAAGAAGCCTCTGCCTGGTTTCAAGCACGGCGGTCACCGGCGCTTGCGCGCCGGGAACCCCGGGGATTTCCCTCTGCCACTCGCCTTCGTCATATTTTTTAAGGGTGCCGTTTACGGCCAGCCAAAAACCTCCTTCGCGTAAAGGGACCACTGCTTGAGCATAGTCTGCAGTCCCGGCATCTTTAATCTGGAGGGGCCGCGCCTCGCCTCCTTCCACTGAGACCGCAGCTCCATTTGCCGCCATCCAAAGCTGCCCTGTTCGCGTCCTCGTCACAATCGTCTTTGTAATCGTTGACCCTCCTTTCGGCGGTGAAATGGTTTTTCCATCCGCAAACCGAAACAAAAGTCCACGACCGCTTAAAAGCCAGATCGCTTTATTTTCATCTTCAAAAATTCCTTCCACGGCACTCCCCGGCCATGATTTAGGCAGTGAAATCGGTTCGAACTCGTTTTCGATCAATCGCGTCAGTTCCCCCGTTTCATGACCGATCCAAATCCGCGCGCCGCTATCTTCGTACAAACTGGTAATTCGGCTGTTCTTGAGGCCTGGCGTGTTGCCTGAATCAAACAACGTGAAACGCACCCCATCGTACCGCCACAGGCCATTGTATGTTCCCAGCCAGAGATAACCCTGTTTCGATTGCAGGATCGCCGTTACAGTGCTCGGCTGCCAACCTTGCTCGATTGACGAAACATTGAAATAAGGTCCAATGAGTGAATGATTTGTGCTGGCAATGAGACATTGCGTCGCCGCGCAAAGAAATAATGTCAGGTGACAAAGGCGGATTTTGGTTCCCATTTGCACGTTGTGCGCGATCCCTTCCAAAGGCATTGTCGGTTCCTTGCTTAATCTTACTGCAAATTCTCAATTTTTCTATAGCACGCTTTGGGACAGCGCTCAGCCCGGCCTCGTGAAAGCCTGACCGCTCCAATTCTTGGTTCCGGAGCCGAACCGGCATATCATTCGAATTCCTTCGCCTGCGTTACTTTGGCCGCAGCTTAAATTCGCCTTTCCAATCCACGCGATAACTACGGCAATGGGCGAGAAATGTGGACGTGAGTTTGATTCGGTCACCCGCTTTGAACTGCGCTTTTCCAAAGCGTTCGGCGGGAATTTCCACGGCAACGATGCTCCTGGTATTCATATATTCACCGGAAATACTCGCGTACGGCAAATTCAGATCATTGAAAACTGGCCGGGCTTTCCCTCCGACGCGCGCGCGGATCGGCATTTTGGTCTCACCGATGGAAATGCTCCACTCGCTCCGGTCGATTTCCGGCACATGGTTATTCCGATAAAACGCTTCCTCGACTATGTCTTGTGCGTATAAGCCGAGATAAATGGCTTTTGTATTCCAACAAACATAAAGATCCGCGACGGGAAACTCCGAATCAGGTTGAACGAAACCCCGATCCCGATCCCAATCTTTGAGAGCCAGCATTGGCTCGAAATGCGCCAACGGATCTCTCGGCGCTGGCGGGATTCCCTGTCCCGCGTCTGCACGGATGGTTCGACGGCTTTTCAAAGCGACTAGATCGATACCCGCTGCTGCCCTGGTAAGTCCCTCGTAGGGTTTGTTGTGGATATCGACCAACCCAAAGTTGAAATTCTCACCATCGCCTCGCCCATGAGTGGGCTCATCGTAATATTGAAACCAGTCCGCGCCCACGACGTAGGGAATTTTTGCGAGTCGCTCAAGAGTAGTGCGAAAGCCGGCGGCGCGTTCCTTCTGAGTGGCAACCCTCGGAAAAATGCCACTGTCATTTTTGTTACCGCTGCGGTTCTCGCGAGCGGTCATATAGAACTCGCTGACAAAGATGGGTTTCGTTGTTAAAGCGTGCAACGTATCGAGATAATAGCGTTGGAACGTCCCGTCGTTCCAGGCCACGTTGAGATTTCCTGATGCCGCATCCACATACGGCGCGCAGGCTTTGGCTACCTCCGGGTAATAAAACGATTGATAGCGATCACCCAGAACCAGCCCGCGCTGGTCGTAGGTGCGGATAACCTCGCGGACCAATGCGTAGTAACGTTCGGCCATCATAGCAAGGAATCGACGGTAGGTTAGAATACCATTGCTGCCCGGACGCAAATATAGCTTCCCGCCTTGTTCAAGTTCCGCAAAATCCTTAACGTTCTCGGCCTCGAAATCTTTCAACAACCCCTGCCAGTCATTGTGGTAGGTCTCTCGCAATAATTTGAGCAGGCGCTGTCTTTGACCGCTGGCCGGCGCTTGTTCCAGTGTCATCTTGAACAAAACCGCATTCCACCAGCCCATTTCGTTGTCGCTATAATAGCCAAGAACCCGCGGGTCATCGCGCAACGGCAAAATTTGATCGCGCGCCACCTGGTGCATTCGCGCGATGATGTTGGTGTCCCACATGTCCCACCAGGGAACGCCACACGTTGAGCCGACGTGCAGCACCGGAGTAAGAGCCACCTTTGCATCCTGACGTTGCTTCAATGCTCCGAAATCGCTCCAGCCCCCGATGGTTGTAAATTTCCAGGAGGCCAATCGCCGCAAAGTATCCGCAGCCCAATCGTTTGAGCTCTGGTAATATCGAAAAGCGGCATAACCAGGATTCGTTGGATTGAAGACGTCACGAGAAGCACCTTGATCTACCACGCAGACACCCACAGAAAAGAAGCGCTCGCCGTTAGGTCTAATTAGCCAGTCAACTTCTTTCTCCTGTTGGATCGAAAAAGGTGCATTTCCGGCCCACGCAAAACTGGAAAGGTGAATTGCTACAAGGCTAATGAGCAAAAGCGAGCGCATATGTGTGCAGGTCTTTGACGGTTTAGGTACTTGTCACCATGTATATCATGTGCTGCAAGCTCAAACGTGTAGTCCAATGGAACGATTGCCTGTCTGCATATCGCATCTGGCCCCGTCGAGGGCGCGCCGCACCGGCACCCTGTATGATAGCCCTCGGCAAAACCGCCGGGTTGAAATCGCGCCAGGATGGAGGCCAGTTTGTCCAACGCCTTTGGCAGTCTGCCGCGCCGACCACCTTGAAGTCACCGCCTGGAGATCTATGAACCCGAGATCCATAGCCCGGTTGTCATTGGCAACCTTAGCTGCTGTCACTTTCATAACCTCAAATTACCCATTTTACAATAAGCGCAACATTTGCGCGGGAGAACGCATCGCGGTGTCTTCCCCCATTTCCCCTCGCTTGTTTTTGATGAAATCGCGAGGCCGGAGCTTAGCGACGGCCATCACGTCGGTTTTCAAACACCGTCGAAAGAGCTTGCCTGAAATGCGCGCTCGGGCGAAGTATATCCCCGATGGTTGTAGCGGACCAGGTTCGCGACCGGAGTCTTCACCAAGTCGGTTTGGCTCACCATTACCAATTTGTTGGGCCCATAGCTCAGCGGTTAGAGCAGGCGACTCATAATCGCTTGGTCGGGGGTTCAAATCCCTCTGGGCCCACTATTCACTATTTCTCAGATCGAAAATGACGCTTGTCGTGGAATCCGTGGGAGCGAGGCCCTTCAGCCAACCTTCCACGTTCTGGCGTCAACGTGCTTCGGGTTCCCTACGTGCCTCCGCAGCGCGGCGGGCGGATTCCAATTGCTGCAACTGAAGAAAACGCTGCTCACCCAGCAATTCCCTCGCTCGGGCCTCGATCGCCTTTCGTTGTGCTTCCTGCCGATCCTCTTGGGGTTCGCCGGGCGCCCGGGATAATCCATAGCGGCCCGCGAAGGAGTTTGCCGATGTCTGAGTCTCCGATCCGACCGTGCCTTCTCGTGCCGCCTGGAACATCAACCGAAAGTCCGCCTCCGATTGCGCTTCCGGAAGCTGACTTAAGACATAGCGCGCTATGGGAGACTCGCGCATGTCTAATTCCTCCAGTTCCCGGGGCGTGAGCAACGCTTCGATTTCAGCGCGCTTCTGTTGGTTCAGACCCGCCAGTGTGGCCCGCTCCTCCTCATCAATAGGGTCCCCGGGATAAGTAGTGCTTTCGGAAATCAACCGGCCGTAACGTTCCTCGATCTCCCGCAAAGGTTTCCGTTTGTCCTCTGCAAGGAACTCGCGCCCAATGGCAGGACCCCGGGGCCAGGCCAGGAACTGGGAGATGAGGCGGTTGGCCGGTTCGCCGAACAATTGCTCAAGCAAATCGTTCCGTTCGCGTCGCAGTGCGGAGTTAAGTAGCGAAAGCTCAGGGTTATAGTTGCGGCCCCGCCACCAGGGTTGCTCGCGTGCTTCGGCGTCATGTGCCGCCTCTAATTGCGCATGGAACCCCCGGCTAACACGCGAAACCAAAATGTCGCGGATCGTCTGCTCCGGGCAACCGATAGCTTGTAAATTAGCGATGAAGCGCGCAGGGTCAAGGCTCTCAATCGTTCCCCAGGGCGTAGATGGCGCTGCCGCAGACAGCATGCGGTGCTTGAAAAAATGAGAGCGATCACTCTGCGTCCGCAGCGGGCGAGCAAACTGCATTGGCTTGCCCTGAGTGCCGCGGCGAACCGCTGCTCCGAACAGGAGCACGTTCACGATTACACTGGCGGCTAATAATATTTTCATGGTCCGAATCCCAGAGTGGGAGATTGCAGCCACCAATCGCCTCGCTTGGCGATCGCAGTTCCTTTGACGCCGAGCACTTCAATGAGCTTGCTCTCGGCAGTCTTGTGCAGATTTTCCACCTGTTGTCGCCGTTCCTCCGGTGTCAGCGTCTGATCGACCCGCAGTCGCTGCACGGTAGCGAGCGCGTCGCGCTTGATCACCCATGCGCGGTCCACATCATCCTCCGACAGGCCGTATCGCTCCGCTGCCTTCCGCGCCCAAATATAAAAGAGGTCGGTTTTCTCCGCGTATTCCCGTCCGCGCTCTTCCCCAAAGATTTTCCCGAATGCGCCGGCCTCTTCGGCCATGCGGATGTAGGGATCAGCGGGTGCATTGGTGGAGCTGTTCATTTCTTCTCGCACTTTTAAGAGCACCTTGAATTCGTCGGGTGTGCATTCGAAATATGGCAAATACACGCGCAAATCCATTGCCGTAGGATCAGTCCTCATACGGTACTCCTCCAGCTCGCCAGGGGACAATATACTCGACAGCAAAGAAAGTTGGGCATCCCGGGCATGCTGTCCCTCTTCGCGCGTGATGTCGCCACGGCTAACATAGGCAAGATCTGCTTCACAAAGGGCGTCGAACGCCGCCTGGCGCTTGTCTTCGGACAGGAACGCAAGACTGGAGTAAGTCTGATCAGGCTGCATGAAAAGTACATTGATTTGTCTGCCGTAGGGCACGCGGGCGCCGAGGATCTGCTGCATCATCGCCTGTTTCTCCTGTTCTAATGTTTTAAGCCGTTCAATCGTTTCATCGTCCGGACTTACGTACGCGTCAGCCTTTTGCCAGAATTCGCGCGAGAGAGATCTGTGTCGCCAGATCGCACGGTTCCTCTCACCGTAAAGCTGGTTCAAGTCTGCAGCGATGATGTCTCGAAGGGTCTGCTCCGGACATCCAATCGCCCGTAAATTGGCGACGTAATGGCGGTAGTCCCCTGACTCGATTTGCTGCCAATCGAACGCAGGTTTTGAAAGCCCAGCCGAATTGCTGAAGGTCGTTTTGGTAGTAGCCGCAGCTATTCCAGGCCGGGTCTGAGGAATCTTCCCCGTTTTCAGCAACACCCTTTCGGGTAAAGGACGTAGCAACCATAGCGCGAGACCGGCGTTGAGCGCCAACGACACGATCAAGAATCCTCGAAGCAGAACATCCATTTTTAACCTATGATTACCGGTCAGGATTGGACAGACCTGACGCTCTGTCGTTATGGAAAAAATCTGCAGCGACCGACTCAATCGGGAGGGAATCACCAGCTACGTTTCATGCCAGGATCTCGCGAACCACGTGGCCATGCACGTCCGTCAGGCGGCGGTCAATACCATTTTGACGCACAGTGAGTTTTTCGTGATTTATCCCGAGCAGGTGCAGGATTGTGGCATGAAGATCATAGCAATACGTTTTATTTTCCTCAGCTTTGTAACCCCAATCGTCGCTTCGGCCGTAAGCAACGCCGGGCTTGATGCCCGCTCCCCAAAGCCAGGTGACGAAGCTGCCGCCATTGTGATCGCGGCCGACTGAACCTTGCGCGAAAGGTGTGCGGCCAAATTCGGTTGTCCAAATCACCAAGGTGTCGTCAGCGAGTCCGCGAGATTTTAGGTCGCGGAGCAGGGCAGCGATAGGAGCGTCCACGCTTGCGGCCATAGGAGGAAGCTCGTCTTTGATGCTCGCATGATTGTCCCAATTATTCACCGCCCCTTGAGGTCCGCTCCAGACCTGGACGAATCGGACCCCGCGCTCGACCAGGCGCGCGGCAAGCAGGCAACGGCGTCCGAAATCCTCGGTCACCTTTTTGTCCAGTCCATACGCGGTGCGGATATGCTCCGGCTCGCGCGAGACATCGAAAGCTTCAGGGGCGCTGAGTTGCATTTTGGCAGCAAGTTCATAACTCGCGATGCGCGCTTCGAGGCGCGAGTCACCAGGGTGTTGCTCAGCATGAGCGCGGTTCATTTTCGCCAACAAAGCCAGGCTCACTCCATCACCTTCGCGCTTTGCAAAACTGAATTTCTCGCTGGCAAATAAATCGGGCACAGGTTGGGAACTTGCGGCATTGATGACTGTTCCTTGATGTATTGCGGGAAGGAAGCCCGAGGTGAAACAGCCTCGCTGATTGTAAGGAAGTCCCCTTGCGTCTGGCAGGACGACAAAGGTCGGCAGGTTGTCGGTCAGGTTTCCGAGGGCATAGGAAATCCACGCGCCCATGCAGGGAAAGCCAGGCAGCAGAAAACCGCTGTTCATCATATAGGTGCCGGGCCCGTGAACATTGGTCTTCGTGGTCATAGCCATCAGGAACGCCATTTCGTCCACCAGTTTCGCCTGTTCAGGAAAAACGCTGCTCACCCAGCGTCCGCTCTGGCCATGCTGCGCAAATTCGAAAGGACTCTTCATGATGGCCCCGGCCGGAGCGACGAATCCCTCCGGCTTTTCTTTGGGACCAAGCATTTGGCCATGGAGCTTTTCGAGCGCCGGCTTGTAATCAAAAGTATCCATGGGACTGGCACCGCCGGTCATGAAAAGCTGAATGATGCGTTTGACCTTCGCCGGATGATGTGACACCGCAGCGCCAACAGCATCGCGCGCGAACATCTGAGACAATGCCAGGCCGGCGAATCCGCCGCCAAGTTTCCAAAGAAACTCGCGGCGTGTCTGGCTCGGCTGAAAATCAAAGGGCAAGTTCATAACGTTTCATAATTAATCGACGAATAGAAATTCGTTGCTGTTCAGCAGCAGCCGGCAGAGTGCGGGCAAGCCTTGTGCATTCGCAAATTCAATAAACTCAGTGTTTTCAATGGCAGTTGGCGTCCGCAGCCAAACCAGTTTCACTACATAGTTAATCTGTTCAGGCAACGTTTTGGCTTCAGCTTCTGCGCGCCTGGCTATTACATCGCTGTGATGCAGCACAAAGTCATTATTGAACAAGGTCAGGGCCTGGAGCGAGGAGACGGAAAAACCGCGCACTGGCGATAGTAACCCGAGGTCAGGAAAATCAAGCGATTCCATAAAGGGATCAGAAATGCCGCGCCACACGTAACGGTAAATGCTGCGGCGTGATGCGCCTGGTTTTGTCCAATCAAAGCCGGCGTAATTAAGCGCCGGAGTAAGTTGCGGGCCAGGCCCCTGGGAAAAATGTTTGATAGCAGGACCACCCATGGTCAGATCCAGCGCACCGCACGCTGCCAGGGTGAAATCCCGAAAAGAATCAGCGTCTAAACGCAAACGGTTTTGACGCCAGAACAACCGGTTGTCGCTGTCCTTTTTTGCAGTCTCTTCGCGATTCTGCGAGGATTGGCGATAAGTTTCGCTCGTGACAATGAGGTGGTGCAGTTCTTTGAGAGAGCCCTTCGCGTCATCGCGGAACCAAACGGCCAGCCAGTCGATCAGCTCCGGATGTGAAGGTGTGCCGCCCATTTTTCCGAAATCACTGGGTGTGTCGCACAGGCCACGGCCAAAATGGTAGTGCCAGACGCGATTGACGACACTGCGCCAGGTCAAAACGTTTCCAGGATGCGCCAGCCAGTCTGCCATCGCGCCGCGTCGTTCCGCTTCGTGTTTCGGATTTTTCAATGGGAACCGAGCGGGAAGGTGATGGAGCGCGGAAAGTGCGCCGGGCTCGACGGCAGCGCGCGGTTTATCAAAGTCGCCGCGCTCTAGAAGATTGACGACTTTGGGCTCGGCGACTACGCGCAGCGCATCGCCGCCAGGGATGGCGACTGCCGGCGCGGCGGCATACACAACCGACTGCTTGGGCAGGCTCGCAATGGCTTCGTTAGCCGCAAGCCGAAGCAAATGCGCCGCCACTGCAATGCGTTGGGTTTCTGTGCGGTCCGAGGAAGCTACGGCCAGGGCGGCCTCGACCTCCGTCGGCCAGGCAGCAGCATCCCTCGCATTGTCGGAGGTCGCCGCCAGATCAAACGCGCCAATCAGATGCCCTTCCCCGTAATCTTGTTTGAGCATGATTGCCAAATGCGAACCAGGTTTCACCGAAAGCGGTTCGGCCAACTCGAACACTGCGTGATGCGGTTTGCCTACCGCCGGATAAATCCCCCATGCGGTTTTGATATCGCCATCAATAGCGCGCTCAATGCCCCAGCCATCCTGGTTAAAATCTGCCGTAGCGCGACTGAACTTCACGGTTTTGGCTTCCGTCCCCCCAGACTCAAAGACTCTCAGCGAGATCTCGGATAAATGAAAATTGCCGTTCTCACGCCGCCCGGGGCCATGCATCGGGAGCGATTCATGCGAAAACACATCGAGGCGCAGCGCGGTGAGGTTTGTCAGCGCCGTTGTCGCAGCAATTGTGTAGGTGTCCTTCTCTGCCCTTGGACCGCTGGCGAGAATTGCGTTATTGGTTTCACGCTTCAACGTTGCATTTTCAAGGGAAACGAAAGTTCTCATTTCAAGCGGCTGCCAGCGCGCAACTTTCCGCTCTTTGGATAACCATTCGGCAAGGAGCGCCGCGTTCTCGGCCGAGAACAGGACCGAGGCGTCCTTCTTGTCCCCGGCGGCCAGCAGCGATTTCCAGCGCTTCCTTTCACGCGCCACTTTTAGGTCTTCATCATAAGCAACGTCACCTTTAAGAATTCCGGCAAATACGGCTTGAATCGCGTAATAGTCCTCCTGGGTGATGGGATCGAATTTGTGCGCATGACAACGCGCGCAGTTGGCCGTCGTGCTCACAAAGGCGGACATCGTTTGGGTGACAAGGTCATCGCGGTCCAGGTAAGCAAATGCGATCGGTGCCGTGCCGAATGCGCTCAGGTCAAAAGTGCCCGCGCCCAGATACCCGAGCGCGGAAGTCAGACGCGGCTCATCAGGATAAAAGTAATCAGCGGCAATTTGTTCGCGGATGAATCGTGGCCAGGGCGTATCTTTGTTCAGCGCTTCAATCACGTAATCGCGAAACCGCCAGGCATTGTCCCGGCCAACGTCATGTTCATAACCGTGTGAATCGGCGAAGTGAATGGTATCCAGCCAATGCCGCGCCCATCGTTCGCCATAGCGTGGAGAATCGAGCAGCCTCCCGACAAGCTTTTCGTAAGCACGCGGGTCCTTGTCAGCTATAAACGCCGCCACTTCCTCAGGTGTCGGTGGAAGGCCTGTCAGGTCGAACGTCACCCGACGAATCAGTGTACGCCGATCCGCCTCAGGTGATGGAGTCAATTGCTTTTCGGCTAGCTTAGCGTGAATGAACGCATCAATTGGCTGTCCTTCCGCGCTTGGCAAAGCGGGCTTCACCAGCGGCGTCAACGACCAATGCGGCTTGGTGTCATTCGTGCCTGCCAGCGCATCGGGCCATGTTGGTCCAGCATCAATCCACTCGCGCAGCGTCTGAATTTCCGCCGCGCTCAGCGCCGGCTTCTCGCTCTTTTTTGGTGGCATGAAGATCTCCTCATCTTCGCCGCTGACAAAGCGAATGAGCGGGCTGGCCTTGGCATTGTGCGGCACGATGGCCGCCTTGCCGCTGTCTCCACCTTTCAAAGCGTTCTCACGCAAATCCAACCGATAACCGTTCTTCTGTTTCTCCGGCCCATGACAACCAAAACAACTCCGCTCGAAAATCGGTCGCACATCGCGGGCGAAATCCGGCGCGCTCAAGACATGGCGGCTAATCGTTCCCAAAACCAGAACACAGAGGATGAATCTCACGCCAGCACTTCCTTGATGACATGCCCATGAACATCCGTGAGCCTGCGGTCGATGCCGCTATGGCGGAATGTGAGCTTTTCGTGATTGACGCCAAGCAGATGGAGAATAGTCGCGTGGAAATCGTAACACGTCGTTGCACCCTCGGTGGCCTTCCATGACCACTCGTCGCTCTGGCCATGGCCGATTCCGGCCTTCACGCCGGCTCCGGCAAACCAGGAGACAAACGTGCCGCCGTTGTGATCGCGCCCGGTGCTGCCCTGGCTGAAAGGCATTCGGCCAAATTCCGTCGTCCAAACGAGCAACGTGTCCTCGAGCAGCCCGCGCGCTTTGAGATCGGTCAGCAGCGCCGCCGCAGGCTGGTCCATGGAACGGGCGATGAAACTCAACTCCGTGGAGATGTTGCCATGATTGTCCCAATTCCCTGCCCCACCACCGTGCCCGCTCCAGACCTGCACAAAGCGAACACCCCGCTCGATCATTCTGCGAGCGTGCAGGCAATTGCGAGCAAACCCCGCAGTTTCCGGTTGATCGAAGCCGTAGAGTTTTTTGGTTGCCTCGGTTTCCCCGGTGAGGTCGAGCAATTCAGGCGCGCTGAGTTGCAGGCGGGCGGCGAGCGCGTAGCTCTCCATGCGAGCTTGCAAGCGTGAATCATCCGGATGCTGCGCGGCGTGGGCGGCGTTCAGCCGTTCGAGCAGCGCCAAACCCTCGACGCGGCTCTCGGGAGTGATGTGCTTTGCCGAAGCCGGTGGACGCAGATGCGAGATCGGTTCCGGCGCTGTCGTTTGGATGACAGTGCCCTGGTGGTTCGCAGGCAGAAATCCCGCGGTGAACGCACTCCGTCCATTGTATGGAAGACCACGCGCATCCGGGAGGGCAACGAAGGCGGGGACATTGTCCCTGAGACTTCCAAGGCCGTAAGAAATCCAGGCGCCCATGCATGGGAATCCAGGAAGCACAAACCCGGTATTCTGAAGGTAAGCGGCGGGGCCGTGAACGTTCGACCTGGAAGTCATCGCCATGAGGAAGGCCAAGTCATCCACTATGCGTGCAGTGTGCGGAAGGGCACTGCTCACCCATCTTCCGCACTGGCCATGTTGTGCCCATTCAAAGGGGCTCTTAAGCACCGCGCCCGGCTGGCTGATGCTGGCCTCTACCCTTTCCCCTGTACCGGGGTCAAAAGGCTTCCCATGCCTCTGAATGAGCATCGGTTTGTAATCGAACAGATCGCACTGGCTCGCGCCACCGTTCATGAAAAGCTGAATGACGCGCTTTGCTTTCGCAGGATGATGCAAACCGCCATTGAACTCGGGATGCGAAGCCTGACCTCCACTTATTTTTTCCGCCCCCAGCAGCGAGGCCAAAGCAATCCCGCCCAAACCTGAGCCGATGTGACCGAGAAAGTCACGTCGTGTGAGAGAGGACGGCTGCATATTCAGTTAAGATAAAGGAATTCGTTGCTGTTCAGCAACATTTGACAGGCATTCGCAAATCCGTGCCGCTGAATGTAAGCCGCAATCTCAGCGCGTTCCTGCTCATGCGGAGTGCGTAGAAAAATCATACGGAAAGCAGCCTCAGCCTGGAGTTCGGGGGTCTTGCTTTGAGCGGCAAGGCGAGTAGCGATGTGCTCGCATTGACGAATGAGGAAAGCGTCATTGAGCAAGGCGAACGCCTGGATCGGCGTCACCGATACACTGCGAACCGGTGTAATTGCCGCGCCGTCCGGAGAGTCGAGCGCGTCCATGAACGGATCGGGCACGGTTCGAAAAAGGAATCGGTAGATCGCCCGGCGGCGGTTTTCCGGCGCATCGGGATCAAAGTGGTCGTAATCGAGGAAAGCCGGCGCACCCCCTTCTGGCATGAAGGTCGCTTTCCCGTGATCCACAAACTGCACGGCCGGCGGGCCACCCATTTTCAGATCCAGGGAGCCGCTGAATTGAAGCACCGAGTCACGCAGTTGCTCAGCGCTCAAACGAGGACTGTTCATTCGTGACAAGAGGCGGTTTTCAGGGTCGTTTTCCACAGCTTTGCCATTCGGGGTACTCGAGCGCCGGTAAGTTGCGCTGGTAAGTATCAACTTGTGCAGAGCTTTGAAGGAGCCTTTTGCTTCATCCCTGAACCAGATTGCAAGCCAGTCGAGTAGTTCCGGATGACTTGGCAGGCCGCCCATTTTCCCAAAGTCATTTGGCGTATCGCAAAGACCCCGGTCAAAGTGATAGGACCACACTCTATTTACGATGCTACGCCAGGTGAGGGCGTTGCGCGAATCAGTCAGCCATTCCGCCAGCGCAGCCCGGCGAGCCGATTCGTCACTGCCTTCTGCGATCTTCAGCTCCGACCTTAGGCCGGCCATACAGCCGAGAGCTCCAGGTTCGATCTTGTCACCGGCATGATTAACGTCACCGCGATTCAACAAATAAATAGGACGTGGACTGACTGCCGGTTTGAAGCTGCCCTTGGATGGGAAGTCTCGCGTGACCGCATATACCAAACGGGGCGCCGGTAACGCTGTGAGTTCGCTCTCCACTTCGTTGGCGAGAAACTGCAACGCTAATTCGCGCCTTTGCTTCGGCGTCCGATCTGCATCGGGCAAACGTAGCAAAGGAGCAATGGTTGCGGCCACCGGCGCGCGCTGCTCGGGAGGAAGTGCGTCAGTGCAGGTAGAAAGGCGCCAGCGACCAATCTGGTGGCCAGTTTTGCCTTTGAAATCGAGCAGTATCGTGAAGGTCGTTCCGGTTTCAAAGCCGGCGGGCTCCTTCAACTCAAACACCGCCTCGTGCGTCTCCCCGTAACGCGGATTCACACTCCAATAGGTATCATCGCGGCCATCAACAGCATTGTCGATTAAATCGCCCTGGTCGGAGTGATCGGACATCGCCCGTGTAAAGTGCAGTTTCTCCGCACCCTTGGTTTCGCCGCGCGCTGGCTGCGCGAGCACGCGAAATTCGGAAAGGTGAAAATTGCCATTGTCGTATCGCCCAGGGCCTTGATGAGGCAGGCTTTCGTCCGGGATCACTTCAAGTCGAAAGGCACGGATCCCACGAAGATTTGTCTGCGCGGTCACAATGAAAGTGTCTTTATCCGGCCGCGTGCCGCTGGCCAGCCAAGAGCCGTCGGATTGCCTCGAAAACACCGTGCCATCCGGGACGGACGCGCTCACTACATTTACCACTTCCAGTGGTGACCAGGCTTGGCGGCGATGCTCATGCGCCTCAATGGCAGCCGCCACCTTGTGGAGCGTTTCGGGAGAATCAAGCGACGCAAGCACAGCGGGCGCGCGCGCGGAGATGGCGTTTTTCTTCGCGAGCAATTCCCGTCGCAAGCTGTGCGTCCGTGCGTCTTCATCATAGGGACGGTCGGCGCGATCTACTCCCGCGAACACCGCTTGCAACCCGTAATATTCGCGCTGGGAAATGGGATCGAACTTGTGGTTGTGACATCGCGCGCAGTGGACCGTCAGGCTTTGGAACGTGCTCATCACAGTGGTGACCATGTTGTCCCGGTCAAGGTTCTGGGCCATGCGGTGGTCCACGGTGTCTTCGCGGACACCAACCATCAATGTTTCGTCCCATGGCCCGGCAGCGAGAAAACCCAGAGCGACCGGGGCTTGAGGGTCGTCCGGGAATAAGACGTCGCCCGCAAGCTGCTGCTGCACGAACCGCCCATAAGGGGTGTCGCGGTTGAAAGCGTCGATGACGTAGTCGCGATAGGGCCAGGCGTTGGGCCGCGCGTAATCGTGGTCGTTGCCATGCGTGTCCGCATAGTTTACGACATCCAACCAATGCCGGGCCCAGTGTTCGCCGTAGCGTGGAGAATCGAGTAGCCGCCCGACGAGTTTTTCGTAGGCGCGCTTGTCCTTGTCGGCTATGAATGACGCCACTTCCTCAGGTGTCGGCGGAAGTCCGGTCAGATCGAACGTCACCCGACGAATCAGTGTACGCCGATCCGCCTCAGGTGATGGAGTCAATTTCTTCTCTGCTAGCTTAGCGTGAATGAACGCATCTATTGGTTGTGCTTCCGCGCTTGGCAAAGCGGGCTTCACCAACGGCGTCAGGGACCAGTGCGGCCTGGTGTCATTCGTGCCTGCCAGCGCATCGGGCCATGTTGGTCCCGCATCAATCCACTCGCGCAACATCTGAATTTCCGCCGAGCTCAGCGCCGGCTTGTCGCTCTTCTTTGGCGGCATGAAGATCTCCTCGTCCTCGCCGCTGACATAGCGGATGAGAGGGCTGGCCTTGGCATTGTGCGGCAAGATGGCCGCCTTGCCGCTGTCTCCGCCTCTCAAAGCGTTCTCGCGCAAATCCAACCGGTACCCGTTCTTCCGTTTCTCCGGCCCGTGACAACCAAAACAACTCCTCTCCAGAATCGGACGCACATCGCGGGCGAAATCCGGCGCGCTCCAAATGCTCGATGCCGAGAAACCCAATCCCAAAAAACAAGCTAGGCGGATAATCGAACTATTCCAACTCTGGTGCGTTAAGGTCACTTGCGCAATCAAACACAGAGTTCTCTCGGAAGCTCTCAGGCAGGGACGGTCTCGAATTGAGCCCGTGGCCGATCGGTCTTTGCTCCTGGAAGAAGTCGTGATTCGAAATCCTCTAACGCGGCTTGGACCCCCCGCTTGTCCATCAGCAGAGAGGTGCCCACAAGAATGGAATGGAACCCTTTTGCAAAAACCTCTTCGCAGGTTTCCGCGGACACACCACTTTCCGCAATTTTTATGGTGTTTGGAGGCAACTCGCCAATGTAATCAAATCTGCTTCGGCTCACGGATTGGTCGTTCTTCGTCCCCAACCATTGTCTCATAAATCTCGCGAGCTTGAAATTGGTGCTCCCTCCTTTAAAGCTCCGGCAGTTAATCCCAATGATTTTGGCGGAAGGTGGCAACTCTTTGACTTCTTCCGGGCAATGCGTTTCGAACAAAACGTCCAGGCCCAACTCGAACGCAATTTCCGAAAGACTGGCCATCTCCTCTGAGGTGAGAATGTTAGCCATCAAAAGGATGGCATCTGCCCCGTAAGCCCGCGCCTGAAATATTTGGTAAGGTTCGATGATAAAATCTTTCCGCAGGACCGGCTTGCCGACCCGCTCCTTTATCGACTTCATCCAATCCACAGTCATGTTCTTTCCAAAATGAGTCCTGCTGGTAAGCACCGAAAGGGCTTTCACCAACTTGCTGTCCCGGTAAGCATCCACACAATGGGCCACATTATCAGGCCGCATGCGCCCTTGAGACGGCGATTCCTCTTTGACTTCAGCAATCAACGCGCGTCCCTCCTTGAGCGCACCATGAAAAGATCTCAGGGGCGGAGCGTGCGGGATTATCTGCTTCAGTCGCTTTAGACTCTGCTGAGACTTGTCTGCCTCGATTTCCGCCCGGGTATCCTGCAGAATTCTGCGCAAAGTAGCGCTCAATTGTGAGTCTTTCATATTGTCAGGGCCTGTGAGGCAACCTGCCTCGCTAGGCGTTTGGAAGACAATACGTCACGGCCAGTTACAAATCCAGCCGCGAAACTGAACATTCATGAACACAAAGGCCGCAAAGAAGCGCAAAGCAGAAATCCTTTTTCAAGATAAGCTTTTTTGTTCTCTGCGATCTTCTGTTCCAGGTCTTCCCCCAAACCTGTTAACACTTTTCTTCTTGTTTGCAGTATCCCACACTTGGCCTCGTGACACCGAAGGGAGCACGGCATGCTTTGTCTGCCATTACGACGGATTAGTCTTGGTTTTTTTTCAACTTGCCAGAGCGCAAAAGAAGCACGAAACTCTTCGACGCAAAACTGCGAAAGACCTTGTCAAACCAGAGAATTTAGAGAGGTCTTTTGGTTCTGATGCGCGCTTAGCTCAGTGGTAGAGCACTTCCTTCACACGGAAGGGGTCGCAGGTTCAAGCCCTGCAGCGCGCACCATTTCCAGTTCGCCGGTGTTTCAAAATTTAGATTGCACGGAAGGTTGGACTCGCCGAGCACCGCTTACAGTTTATCAGAATCCGCAACACTTGCATGAAGTTCGAGCCGCCCATGGGTTTCGGCCCTGGTCCGCGCTTCCCTTTCCACACTGTAGATGCGAAAGAGGAAAGTGGGTTTCCAATAACGTTGCACTTCGGGACTCAGCTCGATTGAAAAGGCCGCAGGTCGAATCATGCTTGCCCCGTCCAAAAAGTCTCTTACATCCTGCGTCTTAAGCAACAATGGACTGGCAATAAATCCGGCAGCGAGCATTGGCGCGGGCGCTCCAGAACGGCTCAGTGATGTTCTCATATCTGGCGCCCAAAAGGCGATCCGGGTTTTTCCAGGCTTATAAAGCACTTGCATCAGCCGGCCTCGCCAATTTGGTTCAATACTGACTTCCAGCCAAATGCAACCTTCCTTGTTTTCCGGCAGAGGGAAGCGTTCGTTCAAGCCGGCAGTCCCCTCGTGCAGCAATTTCAGTTTCGCGCGGTCGGATGTCCTTGATTCCAGCAGGAGAAACGGGGCCTTTGCCCCTGAAGGACTGAAGTTGAGCAACAAGTGCCTGAGCAAACGTGAGTCTTCCAAAGGAGGAAATTTTCGGTCTGCAGCGTTGAGCCGGAAGAGCACGTACTTGGGAGCATTTTCAGAAAAATAGAATTGCTCATTTAACGTGGCCAGCCGCTCGTTATACGCCAGGTAGCTTTGAAAGACCGGACGCGCGCGGTAATTCATGTTGTTAAAGATCGCGTAGCATTGCTGGCCAAAAACGTCCACGCTCGAGCGACCAATCCGTTCACTAAGGTTGGGTAGCTGGGCGGCGGCGCGCGCTTTTTCGTACAATTCCCTTTGAGCGTGCTCGACAATGGATGGTTGCAGTAATGACTTAAGATTTTCTCGAAGACCTGCGAAGGGCTGAGCGAGTGATGATTTGAAAGAAGACGAAAACAAGGATTCCACGGTCACGACCGCGATGGCGCACCCGGCTATAACCAAACCTCGTGAACTAAGTCGCGCGAGCGGCTTCGAACAAGGCAGCAGTTCGAGCGACAGCGCCAGGAGAGGAACTAAACCGAAGAAAAATCCCATGTGGTACAAATCCGCGCGGACAAATCCATGCTTCCATACCACGAAAAGAAACATGCACAACCAGGCGGTGATCAGAACAGAACGCCACTGGGTCCGGTAAAAGGGAACCGCTTCCAACAACGGATCAGCATTCAGAGCGCGAATAAGCGTGGCTGCCAGGGCGAATATCACCACCAGGAATCCGCGCGTTACAAATGTGACGGGCGCATCCAATCCCACGACCTGATCATAGCCCTGAATGATCGACCAGGCATTGGCAAAAAAGGCGGGCAGTTGCAACAGGCTCTGGCCCGCTGACAACCAGGCCAGCGTAAACAACAACCCCAGGCCAAGGGGCAAAATCATCGCGGCACGAACGCGTCCTTTCAACAGGCTCTCTGTGGAAATGACTACGGTGCTAAGCAGGGCAACGAAAAGAAAATTGGCTTTTACCATGATCCCAAAAACCGCGACCAGCGCAAAACAGAAGCAATAAAAAGACCAGCGAATGCCGGAGGTGACCAGGCACAACCATCCCCAAAAAAGGATTGCCGAATAAATCAAAACGTCCGCTCTCGGGTCAATATTGGCGGTCAGATAAATAAAAAGCGTTACCATCAGAACTCTCCAAAAGAGATTGAATCGCCAGGCTACCAGGCAGACGCCCGCGGCGACCACCAAACTCAGTAATGTCACAATCGCCATTTGTGTCCCGTGCTGGTGTGGAAGAAAACGGCGGCTAACCAGATAACCCCAGGGCCCATAAGTGAAAACGATCTCTGTGCCAAAATGCCATTCGTGCTGATTCGCATAGCTTAACACGGCTTCGTCGGACAAGGCATCATCAAGAAGATACGGTTGCCGAGGAGCGGGAATGAAGGTCAAAGCTGCCAGGAAAGCGGTCAGCAATGGAAAAAGCCAAACAAAACGCGAGGGACGAGCGGTCGTCTTTAAATCCACTAAGTCCACATGAGAAATGAAATCTGCCTGGCGAGCAAACTAAATTAAAATCAATTTACGATTTTCAAATGAATCAAGTTACTCTTCACTTTTTGGTTCTTAAGAAAGTGGGAAGTCAGAACTTCCAGGCCGCTTTCTTTCAAGTCAAATTTGAGCCTCGTCACCTCGGCTGCTACTCATTTTTCTGACACGCTCTGACTAAGCAGCGTACACCTCAATGTCGCGGTCGGCGGCTGACAAGGGCAGTTCTGTCCAGGCCGAACTGCGACGATGGGAAGCATGGCAGGCCAGGATCGTTTCAAAAGCACTCACTGCGTCCTCCACCGGATAAGGAAAGGTTTCCGTTCCGTCGAGCGCATCGACGATTTCCGCTACTGCGTGGTCCATTGAGGTTTGCTGCTGACGCAGGCTCGGCCAGGTCTCCGTCTTGCCATTCCAGTGCTCGATGCCTACATCTGCACCGCCCGTCAGCGCACGTCCTTCGGTGCCGTTGAGAATAATCCTTGCCGGCGTCCTCCCGTAATCCGAAGCGTCCAGCGTCGTTATTATTCCGCCATTCAAACGCAACAGACCCCAGCCGCCGGGATCTTTGAACTCAGGTCCCCGGCAATCCGGCTTGCCAGACATATCGAGCGATGCCGAAACAAATCGGACTGAGCGGCCAGTAAGCATCTGCAGCGCATCAAACATGTGTGTGCCAGTCCCCGCCAGCCGCCCCGCACCCCATTGTAACGATGCTGAAGTTAATTCACCCAGGCCACCGGAAGCCACAAATGCGCGCAGGCGGCGGTAGTTAGGATTAAACCTTCGGTTGTGATTGATCACCAAGAGCGTCTTGGCGCCCTTGCAAGCCAGGACCATCCGTTCGGCATCTGCCAAACGTGTCGCCATCGGTTTCTCGCAGTAAATCGCGCGCACTCCGTGCCCGGCACAGGCGACAGTAGTTTCGGCGTGAAGCGGCGCGCAATTGGCAATACTGACCAAATCCAGCCTCTCGTTAGCCAGCATTTCCGCCCAATCGGAGTAAGTTCGGGCATCGGTTCTGGAGGCAAAACGCTGCCGTCGGCCTTCGTCACGACTGCTGCCCGCTACCAACTGGATACGTGGATGGCCGCTCAAGGCCGTCAGATGGGTGCCGTCAAGGTCAGTGACCCGCTGGCCAATTCGGTCACCCGAGATTTGATCCGCCGCGCCAATGAAGCCGAGTCCAATGATGCCAGCCCGATAAATCGATTCGCTCATAAGGCTGCCGTGAAAGACCTCAGTTGTAGTTTGGAGCCGGTGGAAGCAAGCGTGGTTTGCCTGTAAACAAAGGTGTCTTTGTTGCTGGAGGGTCAACACTGGTTACCATATTTCCCAGCCAATAGAAGGTCATTTTCAGGTCAGGTGCTGTCTGCGGCCATAACCCCTCCACATGGTGCGTAAATTCTATCATTGGGTAGGTGATTGAAAGTTCATCGCCCGATTTGGCATTGAAACGCACATAGCCATTCACCCAATCCACTGGAATGCGATTGGTATTTAGAAAGGCCCGAACTTCGTTACGTGGCGCCCAGTGCGGTGGTCGAAGCCAGAACGTGTCTCGTACCGCAGCAACAGCAGTCAATCGACCGTGGTCCGGCATAAAGGAAACGACCCGTCCCCACTTCGAATTCCGATTAAAGCCCATGTTGACGTAAACGCCACCTGGGCCGAATGATGATTTTTGACGCTGTTCAATGGTGTTCAGCCAGGTGGTGTAGATGGCGCGCATCCCTTCCGGCGGGCAGCAGCCGGGCATCCTGAAGCCGTGGCGCTCCAGAAGCATGTTCTCGTAGTCGTTCAGGCCTGAAAGACCAATGATGCCACCCTGCAATTTCCGCACGTCGGTCAGACACTTTTCAATCGCTTCCGCTCCGCAATCTTTGTTTAGCTGGCGATAATAAGATTCAAATTCCGGCGTAACGATAAACTGCAGGTTGCTGATATAATTGCGCATGTAGCGTTCCACATAGTCATAGTACTCCAAGGAACCGCTGTACCCGATGAGCGAGGCAATCGACATCATATCGGAAATCAGGCAGGTCTCATCGACAGAGTCCGGCATGGCAGGAAACCAGCCCGTTCCCGTGCCCCTGCTCAGCATCCAATCCCAGGAACGTTTTGCGAACTCAATGTATTTTCGTTCGCCGGTCACAACACCAAAGTGCGCTAAACCCCATAGGTTGTGTGTTGTTGCGTGGCTGTGTGCGTAGGCATCTTTGGCAATCAGAACCTGGTTGCTCCCTGTTTTATCAACCCTTTTATATGGATAGTCTTTCGCGGTTTGAAAATGGAAACAGCCATCTTCCTCGAATCGGATCCCGTCCGGTTGCGCTCCTTGAATGATTCCCTCGGCGTAGGCCCGCGCAAATGCCAGCCCCTCTGAATCACCCGTGGCCTGCCAATAGGTAATCAGCGACTCCACAATGGGCGCCGGGTGTGGATTCCAGAAATTTGGCACAACGCTTCCATCTGGACGAAATGCCCCCATCCCACAAGCAAACCAGCAACGCTCTTTTCCATCCCAGGTTGCCAATTTCTTCAGGCCAAGCATGACTTTCTTCGCCAGATTCCTGGATTGAGAATTTTGCGTCCGGATAAAATCCTCGGACAGGCTTTTGAGAATCTTGGTCGCGCCCCAAATATGAATGACATAATCTTTCTTCTGATACTGCGCGCTTCCGTTCCCCTCGTTGAAGCACCCCGGCGCGCTCCATACCAGCCCGTTAGGGTCAATGTAATCCCTCATTCGTTTGTGAAAAGCGGCCTCGACCGCCAGCCCTTTTGCTGACCCCGAGATGTCCCGCATGTAATACCACTCCCAATCCATCCTCGCATCGGTGTCGCAGGAGACGACCGGATCTTCTCCTTCCGGCATAGGCGGGCATTTCAGGGGAAAGACCTGGAAAGCCGGCTGGTATCCAAGGTGCTTCCGAGGCGTCTCACTGAGATAGTTCAAAGCCCATTCGGACATCCGCTTCAGATCAATGTCTTCAGTCATTCGTGTTGAAGACAGCAACGATACTTGGGACTCAGCCGGTATCGCGATGCGCACCGAACTCACCTGCCCGTTCAGGCCAAGCACGGGCGCATCAACAGCGTTTCTGGCCAAGTGCTTTAATGCGGAGGAATTCGTTTCAGTTTCCTTTGCGATCGCTTGGCAGCAACTCAGTAGAAAAGTGGCTAAGGCCAAAGTATTATACCAAATCTTCGTTTCGGCTTTCATCACCCTTGTTGGATTAACATAAATATGACTTTGGAAAAGTTCTAACGAGTCGTGCCGATTAAAGCTATGACGAAAACCTGGTGCCTTCTTGTGGAAGCAATTAGGCTGAAATAGGCTCTGCCCGATATGACTGCTCCATGGTCTCGATCCACCCTAGTATTGGTGTTCGTTTTCGGAGTGCTTTCTTCAAAGTCGGCCCCCGCCCTCGACGAGCTTGTCCCAGCCGTAGAGTGTCGCGAGCGAGGTGGTTTGCCAAATTTCTTCGCGAAACTCAGGAACGGTGGCGAGGTCCGGATCGCTTACCTGGGCGGAAGCATCACAGCTCAGGATGGCTGGCGACCCAAGACATTGAACTGGTTCCGGGAGAGCTTTCCCACCGCCAAGGTCAGTCAAATCAATGCGGCGATCGGCGGGACAGGATCAGATTTGGGAGTGTTCCGGCTCAAACACGATGTGTTGGATCACAAACCTGATTTGGTGTTCGTTGAGTTCGCCGTCAACGATGACGGTGTGCCCACAAACCAGATTTATCGCTGCATGGAAGGCATCGTCCGGCAAATGTTCAAAAACAACCCGCATACAGATGTTTGTTTCGTTTATACGCTCGCCGAAGATATGCTTGAAACCTTGCAAAAGGGATTCCTCCCGCGTTCTGCAAGCTCGATGGAAAAGGTTGCTGATTACTACGGCATTCCCTCGATTCACATGGGTTTGGAGGTGGCGCGGCTGCAGCAGGCCGGCAAAGTGATTTTCAAAGGTGACAAGCCCAAAAGCGAGACTGAAAAGGAGGCGTTGGGCGGGAAGATCCTGTTCTCGCCCGATGGCGTCCATCCTTACACCGACAGTGGACATCGGCTTTATCTGGAGGCGGTGGTCCGCTCCCTCTCTCAAATCGAAAAAGTCGGGAAAGCGGGACCACACTCAATACCTGCTCCATTCGTCGCAGACAACTGGGAAGAAGCCAAGATGCTTCCGTTGAGCAGAGCAAAGCTGAGCCCGGGCTGGCGTCAAATGGACCCAAAGTCTGATTCGCTCGCGAAGTCCTTTGGGAATCGCCTGCCCGGCATATGGAAAGCCAGCAAGCAGGGGGAGTCCCTCTCGTTCAAGTTCCGGGGCACGACAGCACGCATCTACGATCTGGTGGGCCCCGATTGCGGACAGGTGAGCGTTGCTCTGGATGACCGGCCAGCGGTGATTCAGCCGAGGTTCGACGCGTTCTGCACATATCATCGATTGAGCTGGCTTTCAATTGGAGAGGATCTGCCGCAAGCCGTCCATACGGTGAAGATCACGATACTGCCCGATCAACCGGACAAGGCAAAGATCCTCGCGAGACGGAATGGGAAAATGGATGATCCGAAGCGGTTCGATGGCACTGCCTGGTATGCGGGTGGTATTTTATTGATCGGTGAGTTGGTGGAATGATGCTTTCAACAGCGGTAGACCTTCAGCCTGACAGGTTGACTTTAAACACATTCCAGTAAACTGACGGGTATGAATCTTTTGCCGCGGTTGGCAGCGCTTTGCGCCGCCTTCAATCTTTGCCATGCCAGCCCGCTTCAAGCTGCGGAATTCCACGTGGCAATCGGTGGCAAGGACGCCAATCCTGGGACGAAAGCAAAGCCTTTCTCCTCTCTCGAGCGCGCAAGAGAAGCGATTCGCGCACTCAAGCGTCAGGATGGGTTGCCAGCAGGCGGCGTTACGGTGTGGGTGCACGGCGGCGAATATTTGATTTCGTCCAGTTTCGAGCTTGGCGAGGCAGATTCCGGCGCTGCCGGCAAACCGGTCACCTACCGCGGAGTCGAGCGCGACGAGGTGCACCTGGTCGGAGGCCAGCGGCTGCCCGTGAAAGCATTCGAGGCCGTCACTGAGTCGGGGCTGTTGGCGCGGCTTGACCCTATGGCCCGTGGCCATGTGATGAGTGCCGATCTTCGGGCTCTAGGCATAACCAATTACGGCGTGTTCCCCGACCAATTCGGCGGCGCGGCGCTGGTTCCCGAGCTGTTCTTTAATGACCAGCGTATGATTCTGGCCCGCTGGCCCAATGAAGGCTGGGCGGAATTCAGCAAGGTGCTCGAAAGCGGCCCTGCCCCGTGGCGCAATCATGCCTCGGATCAGTTGAATGCGTTTGCTTACGAGGGCGATCGGCCCGCGCGCTGGGCCCAGGCTCAAGCAGTTTGGTTGCAAGGGTATTGGTGCTTCGATTGGAGCTGTGAAACGATCCGCGTCAGGGCGATCAACACGAACGAGCATCGCATCACACTCGCCAGGCAGCATCACTACGGTCTCGGCAGCGGTAATTCGGGTCCGCGCCGCTACCTGGCGGTGAACCTGCTGGAGGAACTCGATCAGCCTGGAGAATATTTCCTGGATCACGAACTGGGCCGGCTCTTTTTTTGGCCGCCCGATCCTTTGTCTCGAGCGCGCATCGTCCTCTCGACACTGACTTCGCCGGTCATCACCCTGCGCAACGCTTCAGATGTGACGCTCCGGGATCTCACTGTGGAAGCCTGCGCCGGCAACGGCATCGAAATCGCAGGCGGACAGCGCGACAGCATCGTAAGCTGTCGCGTTCGCAACATAGGCATGGATGGCGTCGTTGTGGACGCTGGAACGAATCACCGGGTGATTGCTTGCGACATCCTGGACACCGGCACTGCCGGGCTGAAGATCAGCGGTGGTGATCGCAAAACCTTGAGTCCAAGCGGCCACGAGGCGGTCAACAATCATATCCATCACGTCTCGCGACGTCAGCGGACGCATGCTTACCACGTTCACATCAGCGGAGTCGGCGTTCGGCTTGCCCACAATCTGCTCCACGATGGCCCCCATCAGGCCATCGGCCTCGCTGGCAACGATCATATCATCGAGTTCAATGAGATTCATGATACCGGCATGGAAACGGATGATTGCGGTTCCTTTTATATGGGGAGGAATCCCTCCGAACGCGGCTCGACGCTGCGTTATAACTTTTTTCATCATATCGGCAGCACGCGCGTTCACGGCAGTTGCGCCATTTATTTCGACGACGGAGCGGGCGGGCAGACTGTGTTTGGCAACATATTTTACAAGGCAGCAGGGGGCAGATTCGGCGCGGTATTCTCCCATGGCGGCCACGACAACCTTGTGCAGAATTGCATCTTCGTTGATTGCCCGCTCGCCTTCGGGAGCGCGCCATGGTCGGACAAATCATGGAAGGAATGGCTCGACGGCCAACTCTGGCAGCAGGCGTTGCTCAAGGACGTGGACATCACCAAGCCACCGTACATCGATCGCTACCCAGACTTGAAAGGCTTTCTCGATTCTAAAGGCCAGCCTCGGCGCAATCACGCTTTCCGCAATCTGCTCGTCAACTGTCGCGCTGCGAAAACGGGCAATTGGGATGTGACGGACAGCTTCGAAACTGAGTCCTTTCCAGGCTTTGCCGACGCTCCTAAACTAGACTTTAGTCTGGATCGAAACTCACTCATCTCCGCGAAAATCCCCGGCTTCGAGAGAATTCCGTTCGAACAAATTGGTCTGAAGCGCGATGAGTTTCGTCGGAAGAGCACAAAGTAGTTGGAGATAAAAATCCCAACGAAGGGCTACGCACAGTACTGCCTCAGCGGTGGGGCTCGTCACTCCTTGCGAGCCGCACTTCGTTAGGATGTGTTTGGTTGGACGGCTCGCACGGAGTGACGAGCCCTACCCGCCGTGACTGACCGTATTCGCGCGGCAGCGCGGCACACAATTCCTCTGCTTTATTTCGCCGTTCGCTCTCCAAAACTGAAAAGGTTTGTGTCGCCCGAAGAATTACTGGCTCAATCGGTAAAACTGCTGTGTTCCGGAGATGGGATTGGTCACTGTGTTTTGCCCGTTGACGACGACCGGTGCTGGAGAATTGGTGGTCCAGACCGGTGAAACGAGGTTCGTGGCCGATTGCAAAGTGAACCCGCCGTAATTGGTTGGCCAAGTCAAAATCACAGACTGTCCAGAAGGAATGATTGCCAGTTGTGGTTGGATGAAAATACTGAAAATCGTGCCACTGGCGGAGCTGCCGCCATCCGGTGCCGTTCCATAGAGCGTGTTGTCGGCTAGAATCAAACCAGTGGTTGGATTAGCTCCGTCGCTATTGGCAAAATTTGGATAAGAGCCAGAACCTGAAGTGAAACTATGCAGGTTTTTGAAACCGGTGCCATCAGTGTTGACGGCGAACACAGTGCCATGACCGAAACTGCCGCCAGCCGATGCCGTGCCATAGAGGCTATTGCCTGACAAAAGCAACTCAGCGAATGGAGAATCTCCGTCGCTCCCGCCGGTAAAATTATACAGATTCGTAAAACCCGTGCCATTGGTCTTGACGGCGAACACCGTGCCATAGCCGAAACTGTGTGTCGTGCCATAGAGGGTATTGTCCGCTAAAACCAAACTGGCTGTCGGGTTAGCTCCGTCGCTGAAATTCTGAAGGGTTGTAAAGCCCGTGCCATCGGTGTTGACGCCAAATACCGTGCCCCAGCCGAAACTGCCGCCACGCCTTGTTGTGCCATAAAGAATATTGCCGGATACAATCAAGCCCCGTGGGTCAGCTCCATCGGTGTTTATGTCTGGACAACAGGATAGGTCGGTAAAATCATACAAATTCGTGAAGCCAGTTCCATCGGTGTTTAAAGCGAAGACATTCCCGCTGCTTTCTGGAACTCCCACAAGGCCACCACCGCTTGTCGTGCCATACAGGGTGTTGCCCAATAAAATCAAGCCGGCAGAAGGGGCAATTCCCCGTCTCGGAATAGCCGGCAGGGGTGGAAAATTGTGAAGGTTAGTGAACCCCGTGCCATCAGTCTTGACCTTGAACACCGTTCCAGCGCCAAAGCTGCCTCCATGCCGTGTCGTCCCATAGAGGAAGTTACTTGATAAAATCAGTCCGCCAAATGGGTCAAGTCCGTCAGCATTGGTTTGAGTATTATAGTCGTTAGCGTAGGCGGCTGTGAAACTATACACTGTTGTGAACCCCGTGCCATCAGCCTTGACCTTAAACACCGTCCAGAGCCAAAGCTGCCTCCAACCCGTGCTGCCCCATAAAGGAAGTTACTTGATAAAATCAGTCCGCCCTGCGGCTGAACTCCATCGCTGTTGGTGGGAGTAGAACCAGAGCTTGCCGTGAAACTATACAGGGTCGTGAAGGTCTGAGCCGAGGCCCGACCAGCCAGTATCAAGCTGAGAGTGGCTATCAATATCGGCAGGACGAACAGGCTCTTAATCTCCGTTTTCATTCAGGCTGCCGTTTCTCGATCATTTCAGGCTATTCCGCCCCCCAATAATTGTCAAACAACAAAGCGAAAACAAAGCCCTCGGCAGATTTAGGATCGTCAACGTCGTTTGGTTTCGGAGCATGCTAAGCTTTGAGATCAACGAGCTGGCCGCTCATCGGTTTCTTGGCACCGTTACGCGATTCGGAAATCTTGAACCCATTCCACCAACCATCTCCTTCCAGGCCCTCTCCCATCAGATGGGAGAGGGTCGGGGTGAGGGCGGCTTTCTGTCTTCTCTGGGTTCATGGCCCAATACTCAATTCGGAAATCTTGAAGGCTCCCAATAGAAAGTTTTTATTCGTTCTAGTCATGTTGTGTCATCAGCCAGGCCTCTGAAACGATCGTCCCCCACCCTCCGCTGTTTCGCCAGACCTCGCGCTCGACCCGCGTGCCATGTGCTACGCCCGCTGCGCGTTCGAAACGAATCACTAGTTCCCCGTTCCGTATCGCCTCGCGGGGGATGTCGAATGCAAAAAAGTCGCTCATGCGTTCCGGGACTTCAAGATCGCGGGCCAACACGATATCACCCGCGTAAATCGTTTCGCTGTGCTGATTCATGCGGTTGCGATAACGCTCTTGATACCAAGGCCGGACCAATGTGAATCGAATACGGTAGGAGGATTTTGGATCCAGGCCGCGATAACGAAAGGTCACTCCTTGATCCTCATCCTGAGTGTAGTGCATGGTGCGTTGGCTGGGACGATTGCCCTCCGCCAGCGTATCGGGCACGAATGGCTGGCCGAAATCGTAAGGATAGCCGTGAACGATGTTGGGACAACGATCCAGCGTTCCGGCATTATCGTAGAAACCCCCTTCTCCAGGATCTTCGTAATGAGTGATCCTGTGCAACAGTTCCGCCCGCTCTGGACCATGTGTCGCGCGAGCACGTTCCAATTGGCGCTTCAACCAGCCGAGGCCGATGAAATCATGATCAAGATTGAAAATGCCCTCGCTCCGGACACCGAATTGCCGGTTGCTCTCATCACCCAGCAGAGTGGCCTCCGTCCGCAGCCGCGTCATTTCCCTGGTGTCGCCCAATTCTTGAAACCAAGCCAGTGAATGGTCGATGGCCGCGTCCGTGTCGCGGGAAGCGATGGCCTTCTCGATCCTTTGCTGTAATCCGGTCTGCTGCCGAACACGAAGCTGGATACATAGATCCAAAGCTGCTTTCTGCATGTACTCGCGCCAGAGCCAATTGTTTTTCTTTTGCTGAGCAGGCATCAGGTCGCCGGCCTGGCGGACCAACCGATAATAGCGTCCAATTCCCTCTTTGCTCGTGATCGGAACATTTGGTTTTTCGGCCAGGTTATCCTCCAATTGGAAAATAGCTTCTGCCATCGTCGATGCGGCTTCCGGTCCAAACCACGCGCGCGCGTACTCAGCGACGAGATCCTCGACACTCCTTTGAGGCGACCATAACAATCTCTGCCACATCCATTGATTGAAATGATCGTGCGTCCCGCTGGAATGCGTCACGTCGCCAATGCCGCACCGCATGACCTGGTTGAAATACCAATGATAATAACGCGGCCAGGCGAAGAATGTCAGCCGGTCATAAACCATGGTCAGCGCTCGGTCGGGCTTGCGCTCGTAAAGAAAATGGTTCCAGTGAGGGGGTTGATCGCCGTTGCGGTCCGCCCTTGGATAGGCCTGGATGAATCCATTCTGTGAACAGCGCCAGTGAGTTAATTCGTTGAAGAACACGAGGTCCTGGCCCGGCGGCAATTCGTGAATGATTTGCTCAGGATAACGGCCGGGAGGGCCAAATCCAGGATACCGGAATAAATCCATGCGATGAGTCTGCCGATGGCCAGGTTGCCAACTCATCGCATCAGAGCCAGGGCCATAACAAAAGGCGCGCAACCAGGGACGTGGCTGCTCCTGCAAATAAGCAAAGATCGCCTTGTCATCGTCGTTATCGAACTTTTGGTTCGTGACAAAAATCTCCGCGCGAGGGTGGTAGCGGTGAACGACCCGGGAAAGATCCTCGCAAAGCCGGATAAAGGTGCCACCGTAGGGCTTGCACCGGTCGCATTCGCACCCACCGCCATCGCCGCCGGCAAAGCGGACGTAATCAACCGGGGCGCTTTGGCGAAAGTGCTCATCGCACCGCTGGAGCAACGCTTCGCGGGCTGCTGGAACGGAGGGACAGAGGTAACCCGGGCGTCCGATGGACTCGACGGCGCGCCACTGGGGCGGACCTTCACCCACATTCGGATAATAATGAATCAGCGTCTTGAGGTCGAAAGATCTAACCAGTCGATACACGGGATCGTCGGCGCGGATACCTTCACCGACCTCGACAGTGTTCAGGCCGGTCAGTGCTAGATCCAAAATGGCATGGCGGCGCTGTTGTTGCGTCCATGGCGTCACCTTTGCCCGATTCAGCGCCACGGAACTCTGGCCAAATTGCGTCCCTCGAATTTCAAAGGCAGGAGCGGTGCGAAGATTAATGTTCGGGGGCAAATCGAGGATAGAACCGTGCACCGCCATTTGCCTAAGCATCTCTCCTGCTCCATATAGTAATCCGCGCGAGTCCTGAGCGGCAATAATGACCACCAAACCGTTTCGGTCCGGGACGGTTCTCAAAAGAAAACCTTCCGGGCCGGGCGACAAGTTAGTCAGTGACTCAAGGCGTTGTGCATCGAACAGACGGCGGATTTCGGCATGATGTGTTGGGAGACCCAGCAGGATAACGAGTTCTCTTTGCGATCGCGATGCCGTTGGAATGTTTGTGGCTATACGTACCGGAAGGTCGCCTGATTCTGCAATGCGCTCAGCCAGCAGCGAGGCAACATTCTTCTCAATTTCACCACTCCCCTCCCCATTCAGGATTAAGACGCTTTTGAATGAAGCACCGCGCAAGGATGAGACTAAACACAAGACGATCAGGAGAGATAGGAGCCGGAGGCGGGTTCCACTATTTGCCCCATCCGTCAACCCGGTAATATCGAAATAAATTCGTCGCTTGAACATGCTAGATTTGGATGAGATTCAGCCCGGCCTCATGCCCAGCAACGGTTTTGGCGCGAAAGGGCTCGCTCACTTTTCCAGAAACCAGAACGGATGCGTGACCACGCCGCCGCGGGCGTCCCAGAGTTTCTTGAATGACACCCGCTCGACGTGCCCATCCAGGAGAGCGGTGTTTGCGCCGAAATTGTGAACGGTGGGCCGGGCATGGTTAAATGGCCAGCCCGGGTACGCCCCGAAACTGTCCAACATCCCGTCGTGGGTCATATCCACTGTGAAATAATAGTTCTGCTCCGCCGGGCTATAGACGTAATAGAAGGACGTGTCCATAAACATCAACGCGCCGGAAGGCCGCTTGACGCGCGTGCTTTTTAGCGGCGGCATGTCGCCGTACGGCCCCTTGCGATAATAAAACGGGCCGCTTAACGGCTTGCCGTAGGCGCCGAAGTTCACTCCGATCCAGCAGTTCCACTGGCTGGCGCTGATCTGCGAATCCGGGGCGGTGCAAAACGGTTCGCGGCCGAAGCTGCCGCCCGGGCATTTCCGCATTTCCCAGGTGTAAACCGTCGAGTAGACGTAGTTGGAGCCTGTTACCTTCGCGACGTATGGCGCTATGCTGTCGAATACATAGGGCTTGTCATAAGCCGCAAAGTCATCGGCAAAATACGGAACCGCATCCTCGTTGTCGCCCTGGTACATCACCAGCCCCATGCCCCATTGCTTCATGTTCGAGGCGCATGCAATCGTGTGCGCCTTTGCTTTGGCCTTCGTCAATGCCGGCAATAACATCGCCGCCAGGATCGCAATGATAGCGATGACCACCAGCAGTTCAATCAATGTGAAACCACCGCTACAGTATGGTTGTTTGGACCCAGCCCTGCTTTGGGAGAATTGGATGCTGGGGTTCATTGCCAGACAATCTTGCGCTTGCTCGCGCCGCTGGCAAGCTCGACCTTCCTCATTTGACGAGGATTTCCCATGGTCAGAAAACTGCGAGTGCCATATGCAGGAGGAACCGACACCTTCACGGCAGCACCCTCGCTCGATAGAAGCGCGGGAAAAAGATAAAAACCTTCATCAATGTACTGCACGCTGCGAACGCGCTAGGGTTTGGCCTGCAAAATAGTCCGCATCCTTTTGAGTATTTCCGGAGATGGTGCGCTGCCCTGCCCCAAAATCAAAAGCGCAAAATTATCGGCAAGGATTTCCTCAGGGTGGATAATGTATTTGGTGTTTTTGCCCACCTGTTCAAAGAATCCTGAGACCTGCTCAATCCCGGCCAGCCTGGGTTTGCCGCCATCGTACACCGGTTTTACATCGGGAGATTTGTTCTGGCGTTCCACCATGAGGAACTGAAACTGGAGGTAGTCAAAAAATTCTCCTCCGCGAGTGGTGTCGTATTTCTCAGCATCCGAGAAAAGAATTGGAATGGCCCAGGCATCTTTCCCGTCCATTTTCAGAAGGATGCAATGGTCGTTTGCAGGCGCATCCGGATTGGTGAGCTTCCGCGATTTCAAATCCGCCGGGAACTCTATCTCATCACATTTCACGAAGCCGATGCTCGCGTATAATTTCTGCTGCAATGCAGGATTTGCCCGGGACAGGATGTGAAAAAGCTCATGGCAGAGTGTCTTTTTGAGCTTCTCCATAGGCACGTCGATTTCAGCTTTAGGCAGGATGACGGCATTTGCCCGTGTGTATGCGGCTTTGCCTTCCTCGTTTCCTGTTGTCTTTACGATGAACACTTTCCCGGGGAAGCGCAGAGGAAAGGGTTGTTTCTGAATGTCGAGCAGCGCGGAAGTCAGCTTCCGTTTTTCGGCGTCATCCCATTCCAGAACATTTCGGCCGGCAAACTCCAGAAACTCTTCCTCGGAAACAGCTTTTTGGGTCTTCATCCTTGCAGCCCGGTCAAACGGGCTCATGCGCTGAACAAAATCATCGCGAGTGACCAGGATCGCCCTTGCTTCGACGCCGGTCGCGAACAGAACAGAGGTGCCGCTGCTGAGAGTGACCTGTGGCTGGGCAGATAGACTAATCAAGGTCGAGCCGAAAAATACGGATAAAATTCTCATGACTCTTTCATTGCTAAACGGTTTGAACATAGGTGACGGCATAATGTAGGGTGCGCGCGTATCCGGCCTTCAAACCTTCAGCCAGGAACCACTGACAGAGAGGGTAGATACCCGGTTGCATGACGGAATAACCGCTGGTACGTTTTTACTAAATCTCGGGGGAGGAGTATGAAAACGCAAACGTATTGGGAAACAACATCGATTCCGCATTTTCCGGCTTTGGCTCAGGATATGGAGGTCGATGTGGTTGTTATTGGGGGAGGACTTACCGGCATCACAACGGCTTATTTGCTCAAAAAATCCGGAGTAAAAGTTGCCCTTCTCGAGCGGAATCGATTTGGTTGCTGTGATACCGGACATACTACCGCGCACCTCACTTACGTCACGGATGCCAGGCTGCATCATCTTGTGAAAACGTTCGGCAAGGATGCCGCGAAATCATTTTGGGAAGCGGGAATGGCAGCGATTGATCTTATCGATCGGAACGTTCGCGAGTTAAAGATGGAATGTGAGTTCAAATGGGTGCCAGGATTTCTGCACGCAAGCACGGATGGAGCAAAGGATCGCGAAACGCTGGAAAAAGATTTTGAAGCGGCGCAGGAGATGGGTTTTGAAGCAGCGTTTGTGGAGGACGTTCCTTACGCGAAACGGCCCGGAATACGCTTTGAGCATCAAGCCAAATTTCATCCACTCAAATACCTGGCGCCACTTCTGCAGGCTATTCCAGGCGAAGGCAGTTACTTGTTTGAAGGAACGGAGGCGAGCGAGATTACTGACCAACCGCTCACAGTTCACGCAGGTCAGTTCAAAATAAGGTGTCAGTATTTGGTCATCGCGACGCACACACCCCTGACCGGCAAATCAAGTTTGGCAAGCGCGACTTTATTCCAAAGCAAGCTGGCACTTTATACCAGTTACGTGCTGGGCGGCACATTGCCTGCCGGCGAAATTCCGGAGGCTCTTTTTTGGGATACGAATAATCCGTATCACTATCTGCGCGTGGATCGCCACGGCGATCAGGATTACTTGATTTTTGGAGGGGAGGATTGCAAGACCGGCCAGGAAGAGGATACCGAGAAGGTCTTTGGGCGGCTTGAAAACACTTTTAAGAAGCATTTTCCGGCAGTGCAAATAAAACATCGATGGCTCGGCCAGGTGGTCGAGACCAATGATGGCCTGCCATTTATCGGGGAAAGTTCCGAAAAACAATTCATTGCCACGGGCTTTTGCGGTAATGGCTTTACTCTCGGCACTTTGAGCGCCGCCATGGCTCGGGACCGATTTCTTGGAAAAAAGAATCCGTGGTTCGATCTTTTCAACGTGAACCGAAAGAAATTTCACGGGGGCACGTGGCGCTACTTAAAGGAGAACCTTGATTACCCTTATTATATGTTGCGCGACCGGCTTCAACACTCCGAAGGAGAGTCGGTTGATGATTTGCAGATTGGAGAAGGAAAGATTCTACGCCTCAACAAACAAAAGGTTGCCGCGTATCGCGACGAAAGCGACGAGGTGAATTTGTGCTCACCTGTGTGCACGCATTTGAAATGTATTGTGCACTGGAACGCAGCCGACAAAACCTGGGACTGTCCTTGTCACGGCTCGCGCTTCAAACCCACAGGCGAAGTGTTCTCGGGACCGGCTGAGACTCCGCTGGAAAAGATCTCCTGGCCGGAAAAGTAAGACTCTTTCAATGTGCCCCCGCACGCTGGAGCCTGAATGGGTTCTGCTCGACCGACGCGCTTCAACCCAGTATGTTTCGCCGCATATCACCTGAGGTGAATTATGGACGAACTATTGAAAATCCTGGAAAACAATGCGCTCGAAGCGCCCGAAACTATCGCGAAGATGCTTGGTTTGTCGGCGGCCGAGGTGAGGGCGCGCATTGCTGATTACGAGAAAAGCGGCGTCATTCGAGGTTACCAGGCCGTTTTAGACGAGGACCAGCTCGCCCTGGACAAAGTCACCGCAGTGATCGAGGTAAAAGTTACGCCCCAAAGGGAAGGCGGATTTGACACTATCGCGCGCAGGCTCAGCCGATTTCCCGAGGTGCGGTCCAGCTACCTCATGAGCGGCACATACGATCTGCTGTTATTTGTCGAGGGCCGTACATTGCGAGAAGTTGCAGCATTTGTAAGCGAGCATCTTGCCACTCTCGAGGGGGTCCTTTCGACTTCAACCCATTTCATGCTGAAGACCTACAAGCGGCTCGGCGTTTTAATGCAACAGGAGAGCTCCGATGAACGCCTCAGTGTCTCTCCGTAATCGGCTCAACCCGACGGTGCGCGACATGCCCCGCTCGGGGATTCGCGATTTTTTCGACATCGTGACAACGATGAAGGACGTGATCAGCCTGGGCATCGGCGAACCTGATTTTGATACTCCCTGGCATATTCGGGAATCGGCCATTTTTGCCATCGAACGCGGCGTCACCCACTACACCAGCAACCTTGGATATCTCGAACTGCGCAAAGCATTGGCCAGCTACGTTCAGAAACATTTCGGCGCGGAATACAACCCCGACAATGAAATCTTAATTACTGTGGGTGTCAGCGAGGCATTGGATTTGGCGTTGCGCGCGTTAGTTAATCCTGGGGACGAAGTCCTGTATCACGAACCCTGTTATGTATCATATCGGGCCACGATCCTCCTGGCTCATGGGACTCCGATTGCAGTGGAGACAAAGGCACAAAACGGATTTCGCCTGACGCGTGAAATGCTGGAAGCCAAGCTGACGCCGCGCACAAAAGTGCTGATGCTTAATTTTCCCAATAATCCCACGGGCGCAGTGATGAGCCGGAAGGATTTGGAAGATATTGCCGCATTTGCGCGCGAGCGCGACCTGGTCGTCATTGCAGATGAGATTTACGCCGAGCTTACTTATGATGCCGCCCACACAAGTATCGTCAGCCTGCCAGGGTTGCGCGATCGCACTATCTTTCTGCACGGATTTTCCAAGGCCTGGGCGATGACCGGCTTTCGGCTTGGATACGCCTGTGGTCCGGCGGAACTCATCGAGGCGATGATGAAGATCCATCAGTACACCATGCTGTGCGCTTCCTCCTTGAGCCAAAAAGCCGCTCTGGAGGCGTTGGCCAGGCCGGAGTCCGATGTAACTGAAATGGTAACAGAATATCGCCGACGCAGAAACTTCATCGTGGCTGCGTTTGCGGACATGGGCATCGAGTGTCATCGGCCTCTGGGGGCCTTTTACGCTTTTCCCAGCGTGGCCAAATCCGGGTTACGATCGAAAGAATTCGCGCTCCAATTGCTGAAGGAGGAGAAAGTAGCGGTGGTTCCGGGATCAGCGTTTGGAGAATGTGGCGAAGGTTTTGTCCGGTGCGCTTACGCAACGAGCATGGATAATATAAAAGAGGCAATGCTGCGTATTAAGAGGTTCCTGGGGCGTCGTTGAGTCGGGCCGCGGGAAGGACCTAGCACAGATTGCGTTTTGCACTCCTATCTCGCGAAGCGTGTGGAGTGCGGCGCATTCCGGCGCTTCCAATTCCCCCGCGATTTCGTTGAAAAAAACCGCTGGTGAACATCTCGTGAATAACTGCTAATAACTCCCCTTTGACCGGATACAGATTCCCGCCAATGATTGGCGGCAATGGTAAAGAGACCTGGAATCGAAGCACCCTCTATTCATAACTGGCGCACAACGGATGAGGATGAGATTAACCGCCGGCGATTGCGCGCGCAAACGGAGAAGTTCCTCATTACCAACGCCAATCCGCGCCATCCCGTATTTTCAAACTTTAAAGTAAATTCCACCAGCGGACTGACCTATGCGGTGGAAATTCGCGACGTCCGGCAGCGCTCTTTTGCCTGCGATTGCGTAGATTTTCGCATCAATGGGCTGGGCACATGCAAACACGTGGAGGCAGTGCTATTGCACCTCGAAGGCCGGTTCAAAAAACTATTCCACACGGCGGCCGTGAAAACCACAACGCGTGTGGATATCCTTCCGGACCCGAACAGTGATTCGCTTCGATTATTCAAAAATGGCGGGAAGCTGCCGGCAAAGCTAAGCAAATGGTTCGATACTCAGGGGAGGTTATCTGAAGGAGGCGTCGAAGAGGCGCTCGAATCTTTGTCGGAAATGGCAGCCAACGGCTTGCCGGAATTGCGTTTGTCACAGGAATTGGCCCCCTGGCTGGAATCACGGCGGCGAGCGCTGGAGCGGAAAGAAGTTCGGCGGGAATACGAGTTGAAAGTCCAAAGCGGTGACTGGCCCGCACAGGAAACGAAGCTGCCTCTCTTTCCTTACCAGCGCGAGGGGATGCTGCACCTGGCTTTTACTGAGCGCGCTTTGCTGGCGGATGAAATGGGCCTGGGAAAAACGATCCAGGCAATCGCGGCCTGCGCGTTGTTGCGACGGTTGGGCAAAGCCTCTCGAGTGCTGGTCGTAACGCCGGCGTCGCTTAAGAGCGAGTGGGAGGAACAAATCCAGCGGTTTACGGATTTGCCATATCAGCTTGTATTTGGAGGACGGTTTAGCCGGATTAAAGCTTATGATCGGGCTGGCTGCAGCCGCAACGGCTCCGTGGGTGCTGCTTCCGTGCCGTTCTTTACCATTGTGAATTACGAGCAGATGCTGGCGGATGCGCTGGAAGTCAATCAAAGGGTGCAGCCTGACATCGTGATACTGGATGAAGCGCAACGAATCAAAAACTGGAGCGCCAAGACCACTCAGGCGATCAAGCGGCTGCAGAGCCGGTATGCTTTTATTTTAACAGGGACGCCCATCGAAAACCGAATCGACGAACTCTTTTCGCTGATGGCTTTTTTAAATCCGAGCGTGCTTGGCCCTCTGTTCCGTTTTAATCGCGAATATTACGAGATGGACGACCGAGGCCGTCCCTGCGGGTATCGCAATCTCGAACAACTTCACCACCGAATCAAGCCTTACATGTTGCGCCGGCGCAAATCGGAAGTGGAAACTGAATTGCCCGCGCGCACCCTGCGCAACTTTTTCGTCGCGCTCAGCGGTGAGCAACAGGTTGAATATGCAGATCATGAAGCCATCATGGCGCGACTTGCTTCTATCGCCAAACGCCGGCCTCTCACCAAACCTGAGCAGGACAGATTGCTCCGCCACCTCGGGATGATGCGGATGGTTTGCGACACCAATTATATTTTGAATTCCAAACAGCGCGCGTGTCCCAAGCTGGCAGAACTGGAGAAAGTTCTTGAGGAATGCCGGGAAAATGACCACGTAAAAGTAATCGTGTTCTCCGAGTGGACAAGGATGCTGGAACTAGTGCGCGGCGTGTGCGAAAAACTCAACCTGGGGTTCGCCTGGCATACCGGAGATGTTCCTCAAAAGCGCCGCCGGGCCGAAATCAATACATTCAAATCCGATCCGGATTGCCGGGTGTTTCTGAGCACAGACTCGGGAGCTGCCGGGCTTAATCTGCAAAATGCAAGCGTGGTGATCAACTGCGACTTGCCGTGGAACCCCGCGAAACTGGAACAGCGCATCGCGCGAGCCTGGCGCAAGCACCAAACCCGGCCGGTTACTGTGATCAATTTGGTGTCGGAAAATACCATCGAACATCGAATGCTCGAAACGCTCTCGAACAAGCAGGCCCTGGCCGATGGCGTCCTGGATTTGAAAGGGAATTTAAGCCAAATCAAATTCGGCGGTGGACGACAAGCCTTCCTGGCCAGGCTGCAGCAATTGGTTACTGCGCCGTCCGAGATAAAAACACCCGCCGGGGATATCAAACCCCAGCCACCAGCCGATCGGCAACGCGGATTTGCCCTGGCGGCCCAACAGCGCGTCAACGGCGCCTTGCTGCGGTGCGAGGAACGATACCCAAACGACGGAGCCCATTCAGTGCTTTATCTCGTAGTGGAGAAGGACGCGCCGCAATGGCGCGAAAAACTCGACGCTTTGCACCATGAGTACTTCGGCCCTGGTCAGAGTGATCCATTGGCTCCCGTGCGTTTGGAAGTGATCGACCGCGCAACAGACGAGTCCTTGCAACGCCTGATTGATCTTGGATTGATTTCGCGCACCACGCGGGCCACTCGCCCTCTCTGGCCCGAAACGGTTGTTGAAACGAAATTACAAAGGCTGTCCGATGCGGAGCGCGAAAAGGCCGGAGCGTTCCGGCAACAAGCGGCGCGGAAATTAAAGATCGCTCGATTGCTCGGCGACGGAGATTTAGGCGAGGAAGCGAGATCAGCCTTACTCGAAGCTATGTTGCCTTTAGGTCGGGCGCTAGCCATCGAAAGCCGATTGCCCGAACCGGCTGAATTAAATGAGGTGTTCCTTCCACCTCTGGCGCAGAGTTGGCGTGAAGCGCTGACTCCTTTGAGATTGTTTACCAGTGAAACGACCGCGCCGTGGAAGGCTGCGCTGGATTGCCTTGCCACTGTGAGCGGTGGAACGCATTAGAACGCGGTATCCCCCAAGCTAAGTTCTTTCCGACTAGCGCTCCACAGGTTTGCGCATCTCTTCCAATTCTTCGGGGGTGCGAGGCCAGTCTTTTTTTAGTAACAACGATAGAGAGCGATCGGCCAGCAGCCTGCCGCCTGTCTGGCAATTTGGACAATAATTGACCTCGTTGCTGACATAGCGAATGCGTTGCACCTTCGTGCCACAAATCGGGCAAGCTTTTCCAAATTTCCCGTGTACCGCCATTTCCGAATGAAAGGCGGTGACCTTCTCAGGAAAGTTCCTTCCGACCTGCTTTCGCAAAAGTTCGATCCAATAGGCAAGTGTCTCTTGTGTTGCTCGAAAAAGCCGCTCCATTTGGCCAAGTGAAAGTCTCTGCGTCAACGCCACCGGTGAGAGTCGGGCCGAGTGCAGAATTTCATCTGAATAGGCATTGCCAATGCCGCTGAACAACCGCGGATCGGTTAGAGCACGTTTCAGCGTATGATTTCGCCGCGTCAAAACCTCCCTAAACTTTGACGAATTGCAGTCGGCAATTTCAATTCCACCGGGATCCAATTGAACCAATGCTTCCTCCCCATGGACCAGATGCAAAGATGCGCGCCTGGTGGATCCCGCCTCGGTAAGCAAAAGTGTTCCGTCAGAAAAATCGAACGCTGCCAGCCCAGCTTTGCCTGAAAGCCGCGCGTTTGGCTCCCGCCAATGCAATCGCCCGGCGATCATGAGGTGCAGCACCAGCCATAATTCTTCTTCGAAACCAAAAACGATCCGCTTTCCGATTCGCCGCAATGCAATTACTGAAGATCCGTATATCCGCTCAAGCGGGGGGAGCGCTGTGCGCAAAAGAAATGGATTGCCGATGCGGATGGCTTTCAACCTTTTCCCCAATATCCGCTCGCCCAGCGCCTCGATGTAAATCGTTATATCCGGCAACTCCGGCACGGCCTCAATCTATCGTGAGCTTTTCAACCGTGCCACTCTTCATGTCAGTCCTGTTTGAAAAACCAACCTGCATGGAAGAGGCAAACAGGAACGGAGGCCTCAGCGACCGGTCTGTCCGAGGTTAAACTCGATCCGAGTTTTCGAATCTGTCTTGAGATTCCGGATTTCCATCTCCTGCAGTTGATATTCTCCCTGCACCTTCTCAACATTGGTGGGATCAAATCTTTTGAAAATTTTCCCTTTTGCATCATAAGCATCCGCATGGACGATGCCGTGAGGTGGTTCTAATTCAACCCACGAAACCACCCGAGAGTACCCTTCGGGAGTGGGCCGGGGGTTGGTGCTCTCGAGCACATCGCAAAAGAGGCTGCGGTGCATTTCCTTTTTCAACAGGCGTTGCTGAGGCCACTGCAGAAACTCCAAGCCCAAATCGGCGATGAAAAAGTCCGAACCTGCAAATGGCATCATGGTCTCATTTCCGCTCAACTCCTTTGTCGATTGGCCCGCTTCGCTCAAAACATATTGATTTGGCTTTCCATCAGTGTGAATGACGGTGAGTTTGGTACCCCCCCCGCGCGATACAGGATCTTTGGCCTCGTAAACACTCGTCGAAGTATTGGTGGTCGACCAGATTTCGAAGCGCATGGGGATTTCGCGTTGCTGTCCTTTCGCGTCGCGAATTTTCAGCCAGCCGGTGTTCGTACTCGAAGGTTTTTGCGAGAGCATGTCGGCGACCAAAGCGCGGGCTTCCCGTTCCCCCTGGATTGGGTCGATTGGCTTGGGCCGGTTTTCCAACTGGCGCTGAGCAAGGCAATCGTTGGCCAGGAGAGAAGCAACCAGGACAAAAGCCGAGAAATGCGAATATCCAACCTCGGCCCTTTGATCCCGGCCTTTTTTAAGCACTCGATCCTTCCCTGAATCGAGGCGTTCGGAGCCTCGAGCTTTCTTCATTTTGCCTTCAATACCAGAGGCAGAAGTTCCGAGATGTGGTGAATGAAATGCACCTTCATCTTCTCCCTAACCTCGGTGGGCACTTCCGTCCAGTCAGGTTGATTTTGCGCGGGTAAGACAACATTTCTAATTCCAAACCGTGCCGCAGCCAAAACCTTTTCTTTGATGCCACCCACGCGCATGACCCGGCCGCGCAGGCTGATTTCCCCGGTCATTGCGATATCCGAGCGGACGCGCCGGTGCGAGAGCAAGGAGGCAAGCGCTGCAACGACCGTCACACCTGCGCTAGGTCCGTCTTTGGGTGTTGCTCCAGCGGGAACATGAATATGAATGTCATACTTGCTGTAATCCGAGAGATTGATGCCCAGTGCGACAGCCTGGCTGCGTAAGTAGCTCAGAGCGGTCTGGGCGCTTTCTTTCATCACTTCACCCAATGAACCCGTCAGCAGCAAATTCCCTCTGCCGGGCATGCGGGTCGCCTCGATAAAAAGGATCTCCCCTCCCACAGGGGTCCAGCCCAGCCCGGTGGCAATTCCATACTCTTTAATTGCCTCGGCAGTTTCGTTTACAAAACGCGCTGCCCCCAGGTAGGTGTTCAATAGCTCAGGAGTTAAAACCAGTGTCGAGCTTTGCCCGTTGCTGACGATGCGCCGGGTCGCTTTGCGCGTCAGCGCGGCGATTTCGCGATCGAGTTGGCGCACACCTGCTTCACGGGTATAATCGTGAATGACGCGCCTGAGAGTTGTATCAGGAAATTTAACATCCTGTTTAGACAAACCATGTTCTTCGAGTTGACGCGGCACCAGATAGCGTTTCGCGATTTGCAGCTTTTCCGATTCCGTATAGCTGGGCAGGTCGATCACTTCCAACCGGTCGCGTAACGCCGGATGAATGGGGTCCAACCAATTGGCAGTGGTTATGAACAAGACTCGAGACAGATCGAACGGCAAATCCAGGTAATGATCGGTAAAAGTCGAGTTCTGTGCCGGGTCAAGCACCTCCAAAAGCGCAGCGGCGGGGTCACCCCGAAAATCAGCGCCCACTTTGTCGAGTTCATCCAGCAGGATCACCGGGTTTCTGCTTTCGACGCGGCGTAAAGTTTGGATGATACGACCCGGCATGGCGCCGACATAAGTGCGACGGTGTCCTCGAATCTCGGCCTCGTCTCTCATACCGCCGAGTGAGATGCGCGCGAATTTACGCCCCAACGCGTCAGCCATGCTCCGCCCCAACGACGTTTTCCCCACTCCAGGAGGGCCAACCAGGCAAAGAATCGGGCCTTTAATCTGTTTGCGACGTTTGATAACCGCGAGAAATTCCAAAAGACGATCCTTGACCTTCATCAAGCCGAAATGCTGTTCGCTTAGAATGCGCTCAGCTTCAACCAGGTCGATTTTATCATCGGTTTCTTTGGTCCAGGGGAGGGCGAAAATCCAGTCAAGATAGTGCCGCGTCACCGCGTACTCGGCGGCGGCAGGAGGCATTTGCTGCAGGCGTTCCAATTCCTGGCCTGCCACTTTTTTGGCCTCGACCGGCAACGGCGTTTGTTCGAGCTTTTCGCGGAGAACGCGAATTTCGCCCGCGTTAGGATCGGATTCTCCCAACTCGCGTTGGATTGCGCGAAGCTGTTCGCGCAGAAAAAAGTCGCGTTGCGTTTTTGAAATGGAAGTGGCGACCTCGGTTTGAATCTTCGAACTGAGGGTCAATACTTCATGCTCGCGGTTGAGCATCGGCAAAAGCCGGGTGAGCCGTTCCTTGACCGAGCTGGTCTCGAGCAACTTTTGGCGTTCGTCCAAATCGAGGTTAAGATTGACCGCGATCAAGTCAGAGAAATGCCCCGGGTCTTCTGTATTAAGCGCAGCGATTTTAATCTGCTCGGATAACGCGGGGGAGAGTTTAATAATTTCCTGAAATTGGCTCTGGGCATTGCGCAACATCGCGGTCAACTCAACCGAACTCTCGCTAATGTCCTTGATCAATTCGAATTTGGCGCAGAGATACGGATCGGCGGTCGTATATTCCTTGATCCTGATGCGCCAGAGGCCCTCGACCAACACCCGGACTGTGTTGTCTGGAAACTTGAGCATTTTCAACACACGCGCGGCGCAGCCCACTTCGTGCATTTCGTGCGGAAGCGGATTTTCAGCCTCGGGATTGCGTTGCAGGGCCACGCCGAGGAGCCGGTCGCCCCCTACCACGTCATCAATCAACTTGGTGCTTTGTGAAGTTTCAACCAGGAGCGGCGCGACCATGGTTGGAAAAATGACAATATCGGAAAGGCCAAGAATGGGCAGCCGCTCCGGCAGCGAGCTGGAGGAAACCCGGGAGGGAGTTTCGGTATTACCCGAAGCTCCCAAAATGCTGATAAACTCAGTATCGGGCGAGGTCATGATCGCCAATCAAAAAAATAGATCTCCGTCGCCGCCAAACGGTTCAGAGGAGAGATGAATTTCCCTCGGCGATCGGAACTTTGGTTCCTTTCGGTGGCCGGTCTGCCATTGGAACGTCGATGCGTAAAAAACCGTTCAAGTAAGCCGCTTTAGCCTGGGTCAAATCGTAACCGGGAGGCACTTCCAGCACACTTTCAAATGGGCCATAATCGATCGACATCGCAAGAAAGCTGCATTTCGAGGCACGACATCCATCCGGTCGATTTCCATTGATACGCAAGCGATTGCTTTCGACGGTGATTTCAAGGTATTCACTGCGCATTCCAGCCAGCTCGACCTTGATGACAATTCCATTGTCGGTCGTATAAATATCTGTGTTGGGCACCCAATGAGCCCGTGCGGAGCCTTCTCTTGAGCTCCCGAGGGAGCGCGTTACAAAATGCATCGAAGAACTAGCTTTACACATGGCCATCAGCGGACAAATTACCGTAGCCCTTGCTCAATGGCAAGCGCAGTCTTACTTCATTTGAACCAACACCTCAGGCCGCTCCCCTTTGCGCGCTCGAAATACGATCGAACCCCGGGGAACTGAAGAAGGCGCGGCCGAACACCCACAATGCGACTGCTCCTGGAAACGATATTTTCGCCGGCCAAATCTGCTGCGCAACAGCAAAAAAACCGTCACCAGAACAATCAACAACGAAACTGGCGCCTGCCAATCCATGGCGCAACATACTCTTAAAATCCCTTCGCGCAACAAATTTGATTTACCACTACTGATTTTCACGCGCTATCGAAGAAAACCTTTCGATTTTGAAAAATAAAAAGAGCGAGGCTGACCTGCGCCAGCCTCGCTCAATTTTAGTTCCTCCCAGGGAACTTCGCGTTAGAATCTAACGCGTTCTTTTTTTCAGTAATCCATTTCGCCCATGCCGCCGCCGCCATGTCCGCCGGGCATCGGAGCTTTCTTCTCCTTCTCGGGGATCTCGGTGACCAGGCATTCGGTTGTTAGCAATAACCCGGCAATTGAAGCCGCATTCTGCAACGCCGTGCGCGTGACTTTTTTCGGATCCACCACGCCAGCTTTGACCAGGTCTTCATATTCACCGGTCGAGACGTTGTAACCGTCATTTCCTTTGCGGCGTTTCACTTCCTGCACGACAACAGAGCCTTCGACACCAGCGTTCTCGGCCAGCGCGCGAGTCGGGTATTCGACCGCGCGTTTGACGATGTCGATGCCGATGCGTTCGTCATCGGTTTCCGGTTTAACGGCTTCCATGGCAGGGATACAGCGCAACAATGCCACGCCGCCGCCTGACACAATGCCTTCTTCCACCGCAGCGCGGGTTGCATGAAGGGCGTCTTCGACGCGAGCCTTGCGCTCCTTCATTTCCGTCTCGGTCGCAGCGCCAACATTGATGACCGCTACTCCGCCGGCGAGCTTGGCCAGGCGTTCCTGGAGTTTCTCGCGATCGTAGTCGGAGGTGGTCTCTTCAATTTGGCGGCGGATTTGATTCACACGGCCCTGAATTTCAGAGCTCTTTCCGTAGCCTTCAACCAGCGTGGTATTTTCTTTGTCCACCACGACACTCTTGACGCGGCCAAGATCTTCCAGGTTGAGGGTTTCGAGCTTGATGCCAAGATCTTCGCTGATGAACTTGCCACCGGTTAAAATGGCGATGTCTTCGCACATAGCCTTGCGGCGATCACCAAAGCCAGGGGCTTTGACAGCGCAGACGTTGAGCGTGCCGCGAAGTTTGTTAACCACGAGTGTCGCAAGAGCTTCGCCTTCGACGTCTTCGGCCACAATCAACAGCGGCTTGCCAACCTTGGCTACCTTCTCGAGAACCGGCAGCAAATCTTTGAGGCTGCTAATCTTCTTTTCGTAATTGAGGATATAGCACTCCTCGAGCCTACATTCCATCGCTTCGGCGTTCGTGACGAAGTAAGGGGAGAGATAGCCTTTGTCGAATTGCATTCCTTCAACCACTTCGAGCGTGGTTTCAATCGACTTTGCTTCCTCGACTGTGATGGTTCCGTCCTTGCCCACTTTGTCCATCGCGTCGGCAATGATTTCGCCAATGGTGGTGTCCCAGTTCGCTGAAACGGTTGCGACCTGTTTGATTTCCTCTTTGTCCTTCACCTTTTTGGCGATCTTATCGAGCTGGTCAACGGCGGCAGCGACTGCCTTGTTGATCCCGCGTTGGATGCCGATCGGATTCGCGCCCGAGGTGACGTACTTCAAACCTTCGCGAAAAATCGCTTCGGCGAGAACCGTGGCGGTGGTTGTGCCATCGCCCGCGGCGTCGCTGGTCTTGCTGGCGACTTCACGAACCATCTGGGCGCCCATATTTTCATATGGATCTTCCAGTTCGATTTCCTTGGCAACGGTCACGCCGTCCTTGGTGACAGTCGGAGAGCCAAATTTTTTATCCAGCACGACATTACGGCCTTTGGGGCCGAGCGTTGCCGTGACGGCTTTTGCTAGTTTGGTGACACCCCTGAGCAGGGTCTGACGAGCATTCTCGTCAAAGATTAATTGTTTTGCAGCCATATTGATTAATTATTTTTATTGTTGAGAATTCTCAACAGTTGTTAGTCGATCACAGCGAGGACATCGTCCGCGCTGAGAATTTTATATTCCTTGCCGTCCAATTTGATCTCGGTGCCGCCATATTTAGTGACGAGCACGCGATCTCCCTTTTTAACTTCAAATGGAACCTTTTTTCCATTGTCATCGGTTTTGCCCGTGCCGAGCGCCACTACAAGGCTTTCCATCGGCTTTTCCTTCGCGGTATCCGGGATGATAATGCCGCCCTTTTTCACTTCCTTCTCTTCGACAGCCTCTACAAGAATGCGGTCGCCGAGGGGTTTAACATTTAATGTCATATTTGGTTGCTTTTGTTTGGTTTGTTTTTGAATCAAACTCCCGCCGCACTCACGGAGGGAAATTCTTTTCGTAAATCAGCCAGGACGGCTATCGCGTCCTGGGTTTTTAGACTCGCGGCTCAGTTGCCCTTGAACCGCTTTCGATTATTTCTTTTCGTCCACGACTTCGGCGTCGATGATCGGACCTTCTTCTTTCTTATCGCCACCCCGGGCATCTCCCGGACCTCGCGGCCCTTGCTCGCCGCCTTCAGCACCAGGTTCACCTTGAGGCCGGCTGGCCCGTGCTTTCTCGCTTGCCGCCTTATAAAGTTCGGCTGAAACCGCCTGCCAGACCTCATTAAGCTTTTCACTTGCAGACCGAATCGTGGAGGCATCGCCGCCTTTAATGGCCTCTTTCACTTCATTGATTGCAGCTTCGATTTTGGCCTTGTCATCGCCGGAGATTTTGTCAGCGCTTTCTTTCAGCATCTTCTCCGAGCGATAGACCGAATTATCGGCCTCATTGCGCGTTTCAATATCTTCCCGCTGTTTCTTGTCTTCATCAGCATGGGCCTCTGCGTCTTTGCGCATTTTTTCAATCTCGTCCTTGGTGAGACCACTGCTGGCTGTGATCGTGATCTTTTGCTCTTTGCCGGTGCCGAGATCTTTGGCGCTAACATGGAGGATTCCATTTGCATCGATGTCGAACGTCACCTCAACCTGCGGCACCCCTCGAGGCGCTGGGGGGATGTCAGTCAGGTGGAATTTTCCAATCGTTTTGTTATCGCGGGCCAACTGCCGTTCGCCCTGCAACACATGAATTTCAACTCCAGGCTGATTGTCTGAGGCGGTCGAAAATATCTCCGACTTGCGCGTTGGGATTGTAGTATTTCGCTCAATTAACCTGGTGTAAACACCACCAAGCGTTTCAATACCGAGCGAGAGAGGTGTCACGTCGAGCAACAGCACATCTTTTACTTCACCTTTAAGCACCCCTGCCTGAATAGCTGCGCCCACAGCCACAACTTCGTCAGGGTTGACGCCCTGGTGCGGTGTTTTATTAACCAGCGAATGGGCTGTTTCCACCACTTTAGGCATGCGGGTCATGCCGCCAACCAGAACCAGCTCATCAATTTTATCGGCCGTCATTCCGGCGTCTTTCAAGCAGTTCTTGACCGGAGTAATTGTTCGCTCGAAGAGATCGTCGCAAAGCTGTTCCATTTTTGCTCGAGTCAGCTTCATGCTGATATGCTTGGGCCCGCTGGCGTCCGCCGTAACAAATGGAAGGTTGATGTCGTACACTTGCGAACTTGAAAGAGCGATTTTGGCCTTTTCAGCTTCTTCTTTGATTCGTTGCAGTGCGTCAGGCTGCTTTCGCAGATCCATTCCCTGCTCCTTTTTGAATTCATCCAAAATCCAATCCATGATCCGTCCGTCCCAATCATCGCCTCCCAGGTGGGTATCGCCGTTGGTGGCTTTCACTTCAAAGACGCCATCTCCAATTTCGAGGACCGAAATATCAAACGTGCCGCCGCCAAGATCGTAAACCGCGATTTCTTCATCCTTTTTCTTGTCCAGACCATACGCGAGCGAGGCCGCCGTTGGCTCGTTGATAATCCGCAGCACCTCGAGGCCCGCAATGCGTCCGGCGTCTTTTGTAGCCTGCCGCTGCGAATCGTTGAAATAAGCAGGTACCGTGATGACTGCCTGAGTAATTTTTTCCCCCAGCCGCATTTCAGCGTCGCTTTTGAGTTTCGACAAGATCATGGCTGAGACTTCGGCGGGACTATACTGTTTGGGTTTGCCCTCCACCTCGACCTCGACGTACGCGTCGCCATTTGTGCCGGAAACCACCTTGTAAGGGACGCGCTTGCGCTCCTCTTCCACCTCGGCGTATTTACGCCCCATGAACCGTTTGATGGAATAAACAGTATTCTTCGAGTTGGTAACCGCCTGTCGCTTGGCAGCATCACCAACAAGTCGCTCACCAGACTTCGTGAATGCCACCACAGAAGGAGTAACACGGCGACCCTCGGAATTCTCCAATACAACCGGTTCACCACCTTCCATGACTGACATACAGGAATTCGTAGTGCCTAAATCAATTCCAATTACTTTTGCCATAAAAAAAATTTGGGTTTCGGATTTCTAGAATCCGCCGACCTTCATTAGCAAGGTCAATGCCAGTCGATCCATTAAATCGTTAAGATGCTTGATTTAAACAACTTAATGATGTTTTACATCCTTTCGACCAAACAAATTGAACTGCGCCAATTGAGACATTATGACACACCACTCTGCGACAATGGCGCACATCGAATGGCACACTTGGAAACCAGAAGGAGTTCTGCCTCAGACTGTAGGTGGATGACGGAGTGCCAATCCTTTTCGTCCCAACTGTTTGGCTAACCGCAAAGCTGCTCTCATACTCGAAGGGTTTGCTTTGTTGTGACCGGCGATATTGTAGGCCGTCCCGTGATCGGGAGAGGTTCGGATAAACGGCAATCCCAGCGTCCAATTGACGCCCTGTTCAAAAGCGATCATTTTCAGAGGGACCAGACCCTGATCGTGGTACATCGCAACCACCGCGTCGTAATCTCCCTTGTAGGCATAGTAAAAAAGGGCATCAGCGCTTAACGGTCCGACAACGTCTATCCCTCGCCGTTGCATTTCGAGAATGGCAGGACTGATGGTCGTTTGTTCCTCAGTGCCCATACGACCGCCCTCGCCCGCGTGAGGATTTAACCCACACACGCCAATACGCGCCCGAGATAATCCCAAGTCACTACAAGCTCGAGCAGCCAGTTCAATGGCAACCTGGATATTCTCTTGTGCAAGATGCTGGGAGACAGATTTTATTGGCAAGTGAGTAGTGGCGAGGGCAACCCTCAACCATTGCCCACGACTATCCTGCCCGAGCAACATCATGGCCGTTTTTTCCGCGGCGGCGAATTCGGACAAAAACTCGGTTTGCCCAACGAAAGCCAACCCCGCGCGCATGATGGATTCTTTATTGACCGGGGCGGTTACCAGCGCATCGATTTCACCGGAGAGAGCCCGGCGCGCTCCTTCTTCCAACCAAGCCATTGCGGCCTTCGCGGCGACTGGCGAGCCCGGCGCTAAACCCGAAGGCAATGGCTCTATCGGTGTACAAAAGGATATCCTACTTGTTCCACCTGGCGTTCTTGGGAGAGTCAATTCCAGCCCAAGACGACTGCTGAGTGCGCGACTTTGTTCCAGGTCGCCAATCAATAAATAACGCGTATCATCCGAGTGGAAGTCCTCAGCAATAGCCTTGAGCGTCACCTCCGGGCTGATGCCGGAGATGTCTCCAAGGGAGATGCCGATCGATAGACTCATGGGAAGTGCCGTGAATGATACGTTCCTTAAAGAATTGCTTGCTTCTGCAAGGCTTAAAAGTACCTATAAAACGTCTTCTTTTTAAGCCGATCGATCCATTGCTTTTCAAGACGAGCACGTTCCTGGCTAAGCAGATCTTTCTCGATGTCAGCACGAACGTCGTTGAGTGCTTTCACATGCGCCGGATGGGTTTCTTCTATCAAAATCACGTAACAAGCGTCTGATGTGTCCACCACATCACTATGTTCTCCTGCCTTGAGTTTGGCGGCTGCTTCTGCCAATTCCTTGCGCAAGTGAGACATCTGCCAGGTTTCAACGCCTTTTGAACGTTGAGAGTACGTCTTGTACATTTCATCAAATGTGGCATCCTTTCTGTTCAGCTTGCCTACAATTTCTTGCGCCATCTTTCGAGGGTCCGGCAGAGCGGGATCGTTTGTCTTATTTAAAACGATCAGCCGCAACTTCACTTCGTCATCCAGTTTGAAATCGTCCAGGTGGGCAGCGTAATAAGTCTCGATCTTGTGGGGAGAGATGATGGGTTCGGAGATGACGTTCTTTTGGCGGAGCGCGGTGATCACAAAACGATCACGGGTTTGCTGGCGAAACTTTTCATAAGTAAGCCCCTGCTCCTGCAGAGATTTGGTCGCAGTGACACGATCACGAAACTGAGCGTGAATTTCCTCCTGGACCAATTCATCAACCACGCTCTCGGGCAGGCTATAACCTGCCGTTTTGAACTCGTGCAAAATTAAATGTCGATCGACCAATTCCTCGAGCTTTGCCTCTCTCAACTCTGCCAGCTTTTTCTGAAATATTTCAGGCCGGCTAGCGTACTGCTGACTGAGCCTCTCGGCTGCCATTGCGATGGATAGTTCCACCTCGTCGGCAGTGATAACCGAATCATGCACCACCGCCCGAATTCCATTCGGAGGATCAGCCCAAGCAGTGGCAACGCCACTGAAGAGCAATGCCAGAGCAAACACCTTTCGTAAAAAGTTCATTCGAGTCGGGCAATCTAATCATGGGGCGCAAGCCTGGTCAAATTGTAAAAGAATCTAGAAACCTCGGCTAACGGCGAAAGACCTGGGAGACTTCGATGAACAAAAAAAGGAAGACCTTTTATCTTGTGAATTGCTGGCAACAAAAGAATATTAAAAACACAGAGCACCGCCACCGAACTGGCGATTGCAACGGGCTGCAGGAATGAATTTTCTTAATATGCGCAAACAGTCAGGCTCAGAGCAAAATGCATTTACCTTGATCGAATTGCTGGTGGTCATCGCCATCATTGCAATTTTGGCGGCCATGTTGCTCCCCGCTTTGAGCCAGGCGAAAATCAGGGCGCAATCCATCATGTGTATGAATCATGGCAAACAAATGATGATGGCGCTCCATCTGTACGCGGGGGATTTCAACGATCTGTTTCCGCCCAATCCCGATGACGGCAACACTGTACCGGGTTACAATTGGTGTCCGGGAAAGGCCGGACAAGGACAAGGTGAGGAGTTCAACAGTGATATTTTAGGAGATCCAAAAACCTGCCTGATTGCTCCCTATATTGCAAAGAATGTGGCTATTTTTAAATGCCCTGCGGACAAACGGTTTGGCGCATCCAGCGCACCTTCGACGAGAGGACAAAAGGTCGCCGCAGCCAGGACCTTTTCCATGAGTCAAGCAGTCGGTACGGATCCTTATCGCTCCGGCGCAACATCGCCCGTTGATGGACCCTGGCTCGACGGGACGCACAGCCACACAAAAAATGGTCCCTGGTTCACCTATGGAAAAACGACCCAAATCATCCGACCCGGCCCGTCCGGGCTTTGGGTTTTCCTGGATGAGGATTACCGCAGCCTCAATGATGCGGGATTTGCAGTCACGATGGTGGCAAACGAGTTTAAAGATGCCCCGGGAAGTTATCACAGCAAAGCCTGTGGTTTTGCTTTCGCGGATGGGCATTCCGAAATCCATAAATGGAAGGATGGACGAACTCCCGTCACCGGAACATCTTTCGGCGCCACCCTTTTCAGCCCCCCTAATCAGGATGTCGTTTGGATTCAGGAACGGACTTCAGCTAAAAAATAAGGCGGATGGGTTTTGGCCCATCCGCCCTCGTTTGCAATTCAGCCACGCATCTAATCTTGCGGAACAGTCCCACCTACGGTTTAAGCAGAGCGTAATACTGATTTCCTGCTCCGATTGTAATTGTCACGCTGTTATTAGTCACCCCTGCCACAGGTGCCCATGCCGCACCATTGACGGCTGGAGCACTCTTCAAGATGCCATTGATCCAGATGGGCAAAGGCGCCCAGGAGATAGTCAATTGGTTGCCGCTGACGCTGGTGACGAGTTGCGGAGATAATAAAGGAGCTAAATCAGCGCCGAGGCCCTGGCCAGGTGAACCTGCAGTTAATTGATACGCATTCGGCGCATCCGGATCAGTGTTCGCGAACACAGGCGTGCCGCGGATGACCGTATTCGTGCCAACAAAGTTTGTGTCGTAACCTGCATACAGGCGGCAACCCAAAACAGTGCCATCGAGTAGCGCCTGGTCCCAGGTGCGAGAGTCTTCGCTATCAATTGTGCCGACCATGCAATTGTCAATGATGATTTGGGCTGGGGCGTCCGTGAAGCGATTGAAAACCGCCGACCATTTGGTCGCGCCAAAATTGGGCAAGCCGTTGGTCCAGGCAGGATAGAGCCCACCTATCAGATCCGGGCTGCCGTTTGTCAGTGTGGCTCCATTCGCATCGATGGCTGGAACGACGTTGTCGCCAATTTGATGGAAGATACTGTTGCTAACCGAAAGCGTAGCCACGCCGCCACGGCCAGCAGTCACACCGCTCATGCAATCCACGAACGTGGACCTGGTGACCGCTATGGAACCTCTGTGTGCATTAACGCCGCCATAGTACGCTGTCTGGGCATCCGCGCTGCCACAGTTCACAAAAAGACAATTGCTCACACTTCCCGTCGGTACATGAAAGCCGTCGTTGTTCGCATTAACCGCCACGGCAGAATTCTCATTGTCATTGTTACGGACTTGATTTGCCCGTGTAAACACAGAGGATTCCACAAAAACATTTGCGCCACGCCCACGTACTTGGAATTTCCCCTGGGCATCGAATCGGCATTTTTTAACGACAACATTCACTGAACCGGCGCCGTTCTTATTATCGGTTGGGAAGATCCCGTAATCTCTATCGTGATGGAACCAGCAGCCTTCAAAGGTTACAAAAACATCCTGTCCATCGGTCACGTGATCCATTCGAACATAGCCCGACCCCTGGCCAGTGCCATCGCCGGCTGATCTTTGCCCGAGATACCCATACGCCATGCTTCCATCGACGATCCCACCCGAATCTCTGCCCAAACCAACCGGTTCGTAAGGGACAGAATCGGATGCCGTTCCAATAAACTCAGAGTTGCGCACCAGGCATCCATTGGAATCCCGGCCACCTGGTTTTGGATTGGTGCCCGGGGTCAAAGCTCCCGTTCCATCACCCTCCTGTCCGAAATAGAGCAGGGGCACAGAAGCACCCAGTGTCGCCAGCGTACCAACGACAATTCGAAATTGGCAGCTTTCCACACGCACATTTTGAGCCATGATAAACATCCCTCCCATTGTAATATCAGGTTGAGCCTCAATGACGAGGTTCGAAATCACCGTGTTATTTGCAAAGACCGCGAAGCCGGCTTGCTGGTTTGGCCGCGCTGAATTCACGTAAAGCTTGTTAGCACTCGGCGTGATCACCGGACGGTTAGTCCCACTTTGGTTTGACGTGAGTGTCAAGGCAGTGCCGCCAGCATCCTGGTCTCCGATTTGCAGGTTCTCAACATAATGACCGCTGTCTGTAATAGTGATCAATGTCGCACCATTGGTTGCGGTGCTGGCTATTGCGTCCTGAATATTTGTATAATTTCCGCTCCCCGATTTATTCACGGTTATCGAAGTTGCCGCCAAGCTTGAGACGACAGGTATAAATAATGCTACTGCCCACAATGTTTTTTTCATAAGTCTACGCTGAATTTGGTAGTGGTTGAATTTGAATTGTCAGTCCGCTTTCAACAGATCGCTTGTTTTTCGAACAAAGCATGAATGCTGGACGGAACGCCTGTTCAGCTATTTCAGGCTTTGAGACAAGCGTCTATAGGAATAAGTACGACAGCTTACCTATTGAGGCGATCTTGTTGAATTGCTTTTTTTATCTCAAAAACACGTTGCTGTGTCAAGAACGTAATCTTTAAATTATAGGGCAGGACAGAGAACGGATTTTGGATGATTCTGGAACCATCCAGCCACGACAAAGCTAAAGTTTAGTGCTCAAACCAGGCGAATTGCTTCTTTTTGGTTACGTATAGCAATCCTAAAATCCTGACATTCACTGCGAGGAGATAAACACCGGCGAAGCCCCACACCGCGCGCGCGCCCAGGTAAGCGAAAAGCTTGGGCATGGAATGGGTCATCAGTTCTCTGGGAAAGATTGCATGAATCACTGGGGCTCCCGAAGCACGCAGCCCCATGACAAGGCCCAACACAAGTACGGCAACCAGGTATTGCAAAGGCGCCTTAAAAATCGCAGGCATCACAATCAGCGGATTGGCAGCCAATGGCGTATCTTTCATAGCGACCGCCAGCAAGGCCATGGGAAAATAGAGGCACCCGAAAATCAGCGCGGGAATCATAAACGTGCTCCCAGCGGAGGATTCCTCGTTAAAAAATGCGACAAGATAGAGAGCCAAAGCCGCGCCAAATGATACCAGCGCCGCTCCGGCCAGCCGGAAAAAACAACCATAAAGACCGTCAAAACTTGGCCAGCCTGGCATTTCGTCATCCCCGGACGCCGTAGAATGAATGATGTTCTGCATGAACGAAAAAAGGTAGCCGAAAAAGATCATCTTCACGAAGATCGAAATCCAACCTGCACTCACGAAATCCAGGGCCGAAATAACAACAGTACAAACAATCAAAACAAAAATACCCGCTCCGCGTAGCGGATACGCGAACACGCCAGGCAAGCGGCGATAAAAGCTTTGGGAACCCGGCCGTTGCGTTTGCACCTGGACCGGGGCGCACTCACTTCCACAGCGGCGGCAGTATTTTAGCGTTGTCCCGCCCGTCGGTCTTGAAGTAACGCATAGTTCACAAAAGTTTTGTTGGCAGTGTTTGCACGCATACCGGCCAATGGTTTTAGGATGAAATTTGCAATTTTGGGAAACAGCGACCGCCGGTGGGGGCACGGTCGCTGCCGCCACAGGCAGGGGCGGCTCAGGCATCAACGTTGGCGTTGCGACTTCCGCCTTGTGAGCCAAACGCACCCGCATAGGCGCAGGCGCATCAGAGTGAAACAACATTTCCACACTGCCAAGGTGGACAGTCTCGCCTGTCTTCAGCGTTGCTTCTGTTATCTGTGACCGATTGACAAAAGTCCCATTGGTCGAGCCAAGGTCTTTGATGATAACGTTGCCGCTATCAATCAGGATCTGGCAATGGGAACTCGACACTGAAGGGTCGCCGATTTTGAAATCGTTGGCGAAGCCGCGCCCGATAGTATTTGGGCCCGGCTTGAGCTCGATTTCCCAAGCCGACGGGGAACCTGGATTGACCACAAGTCGCTCCATAAGATTCTCGGAATTACTACCGACATTATGAGCACGTCCGGAAATGTCAACACAAAAAATGTGACATTCAAATGGCGCTTGCGCCCAACGATAAGCGGTCTGCGGGTTGCGACGCTCATAAAAACCGCATGCTTGCGGAGGAATTTGACCTCATTACCTCGGCTGCTATATGAGTTGATCGATCTCCTTCTGTTCTGTTCCTTGATTTTCAAGGTCGCAGTTGTACGTCACGCGGCCCACATTGGCTGATCGGAGTCACCACTTCATCCAAAACTTTTCGCCTTCTGGCAGCCTGCAGCCTAATCCGGACGCGTTGCCCGCGCAAAACGCACTGAGTCGAGGGCTGTTGGCAAATTCGCGCAGATTAGAGTCTGTGACAGGGTCGCCCTTTGGTAGGAGCTAATGTGGAAAGCGCCAACGCCGTCTGGATTGAAAAACGCCACGGATGCTCGACTTCTTGATGAGTCCAGCCTTCCAGCATGTCAACTGACCAGAGCTTTCGTTGGAATCGCATCTTAGGACCAACTTACGATGAAGCTCATGCACAGCGCCAAAGCGGGGGGCGTGGTCTGTAATCATGCCATAAGCCGATCAACTGCTCGGCGCGGGCCGCTGTTGCGTGGACTGTCTGGTTGAACTAAGCCGGTTCGCGGCGAGTTTGGTCCTACCGCATATTGCTCCCCGGCGTCAGCAAAAAGCGGTTTCATTGGTTCACTCTACCATCATCGTAGTGCAGGAAAACACCACTCATTCAACCGAATGCGGCCCGGCGCAGTCGCTTTTCATTTCGGAGGCGGTGCGGCCGCCATCGATTAGGACACACTCATATCTGTCTCCGCAACCGCAAGACTCCGAATGAGGTAAGAATACCGAATACAGCAAGCAGCGATGTTTGCGGCTCGGGCACTGCGACTCCGACTGTCACATTGTCCAACATCTCCTCATGCGCACCGGGCAGAAACGGACCACCATCGCTATAAACCAGATTGCGGATAGGCTGGGAGAAAATAAATCCGAGGAAGGACCATGCACCAACTTGCCCGGTGAAATTGTGCGTGAAAATCTCGCCATCTAACAACGTGAAGGTCAGTGTGCCGTCAAAAGGATTGTTCTGTGGATTGATGCCTCCAGAGAAGTCCGCGGCAAAAGCATTGTTCCCGTCTGGCAGAAAAACTCCGACCGGGTAGCTCGAATCGAAATTCCAGAGATACCCGGGCCCTGTAAACAGTCGCGCTTCCTTGTTGGTGAATGTTACGCCCGAAATAGTGATGGGCGACCGCCCGATTCCCGGAGGCGGGTCGGGTAGCCCGGCAAATGAGATAGTCGTGCTCGATTGCAGAGCCGCATTGAAAATGGAGCGATCGGCATAAAAAGTGCCTTGGGCACAGCAGTGGCTCTGAGTAGCCAACGTCCAGACACCCACAATCACGATGAATGGCCACCCTCTCGAAGAGAGGAATCCAATCGCGTTAATATTTGAGATTTGTGTGTTCATAGCGGTATAACGTCGCGCATCGAAGCTGTGAACAAATCGTAGCAGACGAGGTAAGGGCGTGTTGCCCAAAGCCAAAGATCAAAGAAACGGGAGATCGTCGACCCGACGGTTGTGTCGAAATTCGAGGGAACAGTATGTTCGAACGTTGCTGCGACCGAGGACGGCCGCGCTCCGGTGTGGGCAACACGCCCGTAACGAGGCTCTAATCTCATAAAAAGTTTACCCAGGCTGGTTACCTTGGCTTCTACGATATATCGGATTTTTCACAGCTTCTCGCTGCGGCTCATTTGTGACGTCCAAAATGTAACACCCGCGCTCCGCGCCGTCTAGTGAATACGCCTAAAGGTGCTTGCGCCCAACGATAAGGGGCACAAGTTTTTCTGCTGTCTCTGTTATCTGATGTAAATTCCTACAGTTCCAGCTCACGGGTTGCGACGTTCCGCCTTTTTGCGTCTATGCCATTTGCGCTATTCTTTATCTCGTATCCAACGCTTTTTCGATTATTGGGTTGATTACGTTCGCCATCCGCATGAAGCCCACATCCGTGGCGTGGACGCCGTCTACTGAAGCTTCTCCGTCATCGCCGTACAAGCGATCATCGTTCTCCACGTAGAACAGCCTGCCGTTCCAATCCGACACGACGTTTTCGTATACCTTCTTCAGGATGGCGCTCTTCTCATCAGCCCTGGCAGGGTTCTTTAGCCTGATGAACAAATTCTGCTGTACCACGTTCTCCACCAGAATCACAGGTGTGTTTGGATGCTTCTCCTTGAGGACCTTCAGAAGGTATCTTATCCTTTCGTCCACATAGCTGGGTTCCATGTTCGGGAGGCAGTCGATAACATACACCTGCGGATCGAGTTCCGCCAAAAGGTCCGCGACTTCGTGTTCGCATTTTCCGGCACCGGCGAAACCCAGATTGATGGTGGGAATATCCAGCCGCCTGCCGATGAGAGATGGATATGCCATCCCCGGTCGGCTGGCAGATGCTCCCTGCATGATGGATGAGCCGTAGAATACGACCGGTTTGATATTCCTGGTTCGAGGCGGCGCTTTTGCCAGGTCCGCATCCTCCATAACTCCCAAATCCACGGAGGTCACGCCGTTATAGAGCGGAAGGTACAACGCATACTCCCTCTTCTCACGGGGCAGACCGGATGCAAGGGTGGACTCGTTCTCCATGCCGGTGGGAATGCCTATTGCCAGCCATCTCCACTTGCCATTGAATCTCACGTACAGGTCGACACCACTCACTCCGGTGGGAGCCATGATGCGCTCTACCGGCAAGGCATTGCTCCGTTTGAGCTTCCATCTCACTTTGATTTCAGGCGCGTCAGTAACGAACCTCGCCACCATGCCAGTGGAATGCCCCGCCAGCCGCCATAAACCACCATTGACTTTGGCCTGCGCCTTTGCGGGGAATCTGCAGTAGAAATCATCGCGATTGTCCCAGCCCCGGCCTTCAACGTTAAGCTCCGCGAGATCATGCCACCTTATGGATTGTGCCTGCCTTTCAGATTGCGCATAGGTCTGGCTGCTGATAACCGTTAAAAACACCAAACCGAATATTAATCTATTCATTTTCTACCGGTCACACTCTTCTCGTTTACTAACCAAACTATAACTACCTATTATGCTCTGGTAAAAGCCGAAAGCTTCGATATCGTCCTTGACGAAAGCAAGGACTCGAATGCTCACTGCATCATTGAATCGCGCAGCATCAAAACTATGACCACAACCACGGCAAGATCAGGGCTCACGGACGCCCAACGACAGCAGTTCGAACGGGACGGGTATCTTTCTCCGCTCCGCGTATTCGAGGATAGCGAAGTGAAACATTACCTGTCCTGTTACATGGATTACACCGCCCGCAACAAGGATCGGCTCGATGCGCTCAAGCCGAATCAGAAGTACCAGGTGCTCTCGGAGACGCACTTCGTCTTGCCTTGGGTGTACAAGATCGCGACTCACCCGCGCATCCTGGATGTGGCGGAGTCGTTGCTCGGGCCAAACTTGCTGGCTTGGAACACGAATTGGTTCAGCAAGATGCCTGGCGAGAATTCGTATGTGGGGTGGCATCAGGACGGCACGTATTGGAACTTGAATCCGCCAACGGTTGTAACGGCATGGGTGGCATTGGCGCCGAGCATCTCGACCAACGGCTGCCTGCGCGTCATGCCCGGCACGCACACCCAACCGATGATCCCGCAGCGCGAGACGTACATTCCCGAGAACGCGTTGTCGCGCGGGCAGGAAATCGCCGTCGAGGTGAAGGAGGAGCACGCGGTGGACTTGAATCTCCAACCCGGCGAGATGTCGCTGCATCACATTTGGATCGTGCATGGTTCGAACGCGAACATATCCAGGGACACGCCGCGCATCGGGATCGCAATCCGCTACACCAGGCCCGAGGTGAAACAGGAGAGTCCGACCAAGCCGTTGGCGATGCTCGTTCGCGGTCGGGACGGCTACGGCAACTTCGACGTTCTGCCCCCGCCGAAGTCGATTTCTGACGCAGAACAAACGCGCGCCCACAAGGAGATCGTGGACCGCATTCGAGCGGGCATTATGACCACCGCTGCACGGAAGCCGGCGTGATGCGACTCCTGAAGAGGCTCACCGGGGAGATCCACGAACGGAAGCCTCTAAAGTGATGCTTCGAAGGCTAAGCGTCACTTCATTGCGGAATTCGTCGGAAATCTGGCACCAATGTCGGCGTTGCTGTAAGGTTCCGTATCCGTTTTCACCGAACGGAAGCTCTTGAAGAGACCGTCCATGGGCTTGCTCCAATAGGCCTTCCCGCGGGCAGGGCTGTCCGCCTCCAGCTCAGGTCCCACTCCTCCTGTCAGCCGTGGGTCTGTGAAAAGCGAGTGGTCTTCTATCCCCTTCCCCGCCGACAAGTTTTGCAGTGTGTTCGTCTTTCCTGCAACCCGGATTGCGCCCGTCGACCATAGATTGTAACCGCCGAAGTAACCATCCTCGGAGAGGTCCAGCTCAGCCGTCTTCGAATTCGCCACCATCGAATTAACCATGTGCAGCCGGCAGCCGGCGCCGAGGATGACTCCTCTCTCGTTGCCAACGAAAGTGGCGTGCTCCACCGAGACCTTGCTGCCACTCTGGACATCAATCCCGCTCTTCCCGCCGCTAACGTAAACATTGTATAGGCGGCCCTGGCCCTCACCGAATGGAGCGTGCTCGTGCCCGTAAGTGCTCGTGTCCGATTGCGCTTGAAAGACGACCCCCTCTCCATTTTGCTGAAGCTGTGCATCGGTCACCAGGTGGTAACCGCCCAGGAAAAGGACGCCATACCGCCAGTTGTTCACGCACCTCAGTCCGTGATAAAGGGTCTGAGAGAATTGGACATCTGCTATTCCGTCCATGTTGTCATGGAAGTAGGCGTTGAACACGGTGACGCTGACGGCGTTGTGCGCGCTCATTCCCTGCTCGCCGTTGTACGAGGCCTCGATATTCTCGTAGAGAAGGCCGTAGCACTGGCCCGCCTCGTTGAAACCGTCGTCGGCGTAAAAGCGCGTGTGGAGGTTGCGAACGGTAACGTAGCTGCTCTCATGGATGGTGAGACCGTTGGTCTTCCTGGGTACATCCACATGTAAGTCCTGCAATTTTTTCCCTTCGGGAAGCCTGAAGTAGGCGCGCATTTTATCGGTCGAGAAGACACCGGTCCCCGGCGCGATATCGTTTATGGACGGCCTGGCTTTCACATCGATCCTGCGCGCTGGGATCTGACCATCCACCCAGACTGCGAACGACAGATAGTTACCCCATGGAATGGAGAGCAGCCCATCCGGTTCCAGCGTCCATTCACTGGGCTGAACGGTCTCCAGGCCTTCCATGATTGCGCCGTTGCCTTCGATGATGGTGGGCTTTTCCGGAGTGCCGCCCTGCTGGAAGAGATGGATGGAATCCCGATACGCCTTTCCGGTATTGGCGATATTCAAGTGGTCGGAGGTTTTGAGAAGGCTGACCGCTTTCGCCATAGTCGCGACCGGTCCGTGGTTCGAGCCGGTCAGCTTCGGACTTAGGCCATCGTACTTGTCCGAACCCAGGTTGTTGTCCACGTAAATATCTTTGGGTGTCGGGTTTTTCAGAATATCTGCCTCACCCAGACCCTGCAAGTTTGGACCAAAGATTGCCAGAACTCCTAAGATACTAAATAAAAACAACAGCTTTCGTACGATGTCTTTCCTGAAAAAGGGATTCATTTCTTTTGTCCGGACGGCGCCTGAAATACGCTTAAAAGAGAGCTTTGAACATGACGGATCCAAATTAACGGAAAAACATTTCTGAATCAATCATTCCGACCTGACTTGGTCGAACTTAAGCGATTGAAGTTTTATGTCAGCTCGTCGACGATAACCTACACTGAGCGGGATTAGGAGAGCTTCCGCTGGAATCGAAAAAAAGAACTCACTTGTCCGGAGTTGAGTTCGTACGCCGCTACCTGCGCCACGTTCTGCCTGCCGGACTGCGCTCAATCCGATTTCACGGGTCCTGCCACCTCCTCTTGGCCCTCTCTTGCTCTCTTAGTCCCTTGGTCCTTTGGTCTCTTGTTAACCGGTCCCGTGGTCTGTGGCTTTCAATCACCTTGAAATCAATAACCTGTGGTGCCAGTTTGTTAATAATGATCGGTGTGGTTGAACCTGACACATTCCTGGGAATATCTCCTCCGAACGAAACGGCCGAAGCGGACCGGCAGGACCAGGAAATCCCGGCTCACGTTTTGGCGAAACGTTCGGTAGCCTCTTTTCTGATCGCCGAAACGGGTCTTTCCCAAGCTGGCGCCCAACAGTTGGCGGATTATTTTCTGGCGATCTATAAGGCTCTTGGGGTGCTTCCGTCTCAAAAAAAAATCGTCATGGAACGGTTTTTTGACGAATCGGGCGGGATGCAATTGGTGATTCATTCACCTTTCGGCATCCGGATCAATCGCGCCTGGGGGTTGGCATTACGCAAGCGTTTTTGCCGTTCGTTCAATTTCGAATTGCAGGCAGCCGCGACGGATGATGCGATCGTGCTGTCGCTTGGGACACAACATTCGTTTCCGCTGGAAGAAGTATTCCGCTACCTCAATAGCAAGACCGTTCGGGATGTGCTGATACAAGCCTTACTAGACGCGCCGATGTTCCCGATTCGCTGGCGCTGGAACGCCACGCGGTCTCTTGCTCTGCCGCGACAGCGCGCTGGGCATAAAGTTCCTGCTCCGTTGCAACGGATGGAATCGGAGAATCTTCTGGCAGCCGTCTTCCCGGATCAACTGGCTTGCCTCGAGAACATCGCCGGCGACCGCGAAATCCCACAGCACCCATTGGTGCAACAGACGATCGACGACTGTTTGACCGAGGCAATGGACATTGATGGTCTGACACGTTTGCTGCAAAAAATCGAGCGCGGTGAAGTAGAATGCATTGCGCGGGATTTGCCTGAGCCTTCTCCACTGGCGCATGAGATTCTTAACGCTCGCCCGTATGCATTCCTCGATGATGCTCCTTTGGAGGAGCGCCGAACTCAAGCGGTTTACACGCGGCGGGCCAGCGACTCCTCAGCAAACGCCGGGCTCGGAATTTTGGATGCTGCTGCGATTGAGAAAGTGTGCGCCGAGGCATGGCCGCGCGCCAGCAATCCGGACGAATTGCATGAAGCACTTCTTTTTGCCGGGTTGCTCACCGACAAGGAAATCTGCCAGATCACCGATCGGGATGGGGCGGCACTTTCTTCGAACCCCAAAAGCCTGGAACAATTCCGGGACTGGCACCCGTGGCTCAAATCAGTCGCTGAGGAAAAGCGAGCCGGACGGCTCACGCATCCTGAGCATCTTTGGGTTGCAGCCGAGAGAATTCCCCTGGTGCGCGCTATCTACCCAAAGGCCGAAATCGAGCCTGCACTCATCGCACCGGAGTCGGAGTTAAAAAAGAAATGGGAGCGCGCGGAAGCAGTTCGCGAGTTGGTTCGTGGGCGTATGGAAATCGCAGGCCCAACCACTGCGGCCGGCCTTGCTCAGTTATTCCACGTGCCGGAAAAGGAGATCGATGCTGCTCTGCTGGCGCTGGAAGCGGAAGGGTTCGTACTGCGCGGAAAATTTCATGGCGGCGCAACAAGCATCGAATGGTGCGACCGCCGGCTGCTCGCGCGCATCCATCGGCTCACAATTAATCGATTGCGAGCTGAGATTCAGCCTGTATCAAATGCGGATTTTCAGAGGTTTCTTTTGGTTTGGCAACGAGTCGATGATGAGAATCGAGCCGAAGGGCCGGGAGGAGTCGAGGCGGTGCTCGAATTACTCGATGGTTACGAATTGCCCGCAGCCGCATGGGAACCCGAGGTGCTGGCATTGCGTGTGAAGGAATATGATCCACAATGGCTCGACCAACTTTGCTTCACCGGGCGCATTGGTTGGGGTAGACTCACCCCGACGCACAATCCGAATGGGCGTCTGTTTGGGCCGATGCGCTCGAGTCCCGTCTCAATTTTTTCACGAGAAAACTTTTTGCATTGGCTGGAGTTGTCGGCGCCACGAGGGCCAGGAGAACAGTCGCCGGATACTGAACTTGTGCTGGATGTCCTGTTGCGTTTTGGCGCGTCGTTTTTCAGTGAAATTGTAAAACGCACCAATCTTTTACCCTCTCGAGCCGAGCAGGCTTTGGCTGAACTGGCGACCAAAGGGATGGTGACTTCAGACAGCTTTGAGGGCCTTCGCGCCTTGCTCACGCCGCAAGAAAAACGACAGCCCTTCGCCGACCTGGATCGGAAGCGCCGTCACAAGCCTGTAACCAGCGTAGAATATGCAGGCCGCTGGTCGTTGCTCCGGCCGGTTCACAAGGATCCGGAATTGCCGCCCCCTGCCGATTCCAGAGAAGTGGAACGCGCGCGTGAGAGCGCCGTTGAAACATTTGCCCGAGCATTGCTGCGTCGCTACGGGATTGTTTTTCGACGGCTCCTGGAACGCGAATCGCTAAAGGTTTCCTGGTACGAACTGGGTCGCATTTTTCGCAAGCTCGAAGCCCGAGGTGAAATTCGCGGAGGCTATTTTGTCGGAGGAGTCAGCGGGGAACAATTTGCTTTGCCCGAAGCGATTGCATCGATGCGTTCCATACGCAAGACTGCACCCCGAGGAAATTTGGTCACGCTTAGCGGCGCTGATCCTCTAAATCTTGCTGGCATTCTCACCCCAGGCGGTCGCGTGACCGCGATCGGCGCCAACCGCATTCTTTTGCGGGATGGTGTGCCTATGGCGGCGCTGGAGGCGGATAAGGTGACTCTGCTCAGCGCGGAGGCAAGTGAAGTCTCTGCCACTGTCGAACGCGCGCTGCGCATCGGAACCATGCCTGCCTCATTGCGGAGATACTACGCTTAGCACTGTAATGAGGGGCGGGCCGCTCAGCACTTGTTCGTCGCAACGGAGCGCATCATCTGCCTTTTGTGCCGTGGCAGGAAAGCTTTCTTGTATGCAGCCTCGTTTTTCTGCCAACCTGCCGCCGGTTTAGATAAATGAAACTCCGCCCCACTCAATCTCTGGCCGGCATTTTAGAACCGGTTTTTGCGATTCGTACCGAGGAAGATCTTGGCATTGGCGACACCGAAGGTGTGCGTCAAATGGTGGACTGGTGCCATAGTCACGGACTAAGTGTTTTCCAGACCTTGCCTATTAATGAAGTCAGCGATGACAATAGTCCTTACAATGCGCTCAGTTCACTGGCAATCGAGCCGACGACAATCGCCCTTTCCCCTCGCCTGGTGCCTGATCTGACCGAGGAGCAGTTCCGGAAAGTAGCAACCCAAAATCTGCTCAAGCTTCTGAGGCAAGGTGACGTCAATTATCCCAAAGTCCGGCATCTCAAACGGAAATTACTTGAGGCCGCTTTCGCGACCTTTCTGCAAAGGCACTTCAATCGCGAGAGTCAGCGAGCGGCGCAGTTCCGTGCTTTTCTTAAAGAAAACGCCGACTGGTTATCCGACTATGCTCTTTTTCGAATGCTGATGGAGGAGAACGGACAGCGCGCGGCATGGGACCAGTGGCAACCGGAGCACCAGGGGCCCCGGCGCGCGCGAACCTGGCTGCTTTCTCTCCAGGAGGGGCGTCGCGAAGAGCTGATGCGAAAACAACTTTTCTTCATGTACGTCCAATGGCTCGCCTTTAGCCAATGGCAGGCACTGAAGGCTTACAGCGAATCGAAGCAAGTGTATCTGATGGGCGATATCCCGTTCGGTGTTGGACGCTACAGCGCCGACGTCTGGGCCAACCGATCGATCTTCGATCTGGACTGGAGCGGCGGTGCCCCGCCAGAAAAAACTTTCAAAGTGGATCCTTTCACCGAGAAATGGGGACAGAACTGGGGCATTCCCAACTACCGTTGGGATGAACTGCGCCGACGGAATTACGATTGGTGGCGAACGCGCGTGGGCAATATCCAAAAGGTTTTCCACCTCTATCGCATCGATCATGTCCTCGGCTTTTTTCGAATCTATTCTTTTCCCTGGCCGCCGGATCGTAACGCTGAATTTTTGCCACTGAACGAACAAGAAGCTGCCGCGAGAACTGGAGGGCGGCTGCCCGGCTTCAAACCATACCCGGATGACACGCACGAACATCAAACGGCAAACCAATTGCAAGGCGAAGAAATTCTGAAAATGGTGCTGGAAGGCTCAGGCGAGACTACCGTCATCGCCGAGGACCTGGGGGTCGTTCCTCATTATGTTCCACCTACACTGGACCGCCTTGGCATCCCCGGCTTCCGTATCCCGATGCTCTTTCGCGACCACGACGGAGCGTTTTCAAACCCCGCAAAATATCCGCGTCTCTCTGTCGCGCAGCCCTCGACTCACGACCATCCGCCTCTGGCGGCCGGATGGGCGGAATGCTGGGCAAATATTGACGCTGGACGTGATGTTGAAAATAATCGCCGCGAATTGCGCCGGGTCATGGAGTTCGCAGGCCTGAAAGATCACGAACCGTCCAGGGAATTTACGGAAGAAATCCAGGAAGCCTATACTCGCGTGGTATTGCAATCGCGTTCCTGGCTTGCGTTATTTCAAATTACCGACGTGTTCGGATGGAGCGCGAGGTTCAATACGCCCGGCTCGCTCTCGAGTGCAAACTGGACCTATCGGCTTTTGCCTTCCGTGGCGGAGCTGGACAAAAATCCGCAATTGTTACGTTTCTCCCAGCGCTTCTCACGGCTGATTGAAGAAAGCGGACGCAACTCTCAATGAGCCCGAGATAGAGTTGGCGAATACTACAAATGAAAACATATTCCGTCTATTTGAATGGGAATCTAAAGGTGACTGAGAAAACCTTCCCGGTGAGAAATCCTGCAACTGGGGAGGCCTTTGCGAATATGTCCGAAGTTAGTCGCGCGGCTGTGGCCCAGGCGGTCAAAGATGCGCATTTGGCCTTTGCTGGCTGGCGGCATCTCCCGGGAAAAGGCCGGGGAGAACTGCTTGGGAAGATTGCCGATGAGTTGAATCGGCGCAGGGAAGAAATTGCCAGATTGATCACGATCGAGAACGGGAAGCCACTCACGCAAAGCCAGGGAGAGGTATCGATGTCACTGGATCACTTGCGTTGGTTTGCGGAAGAAGCCCGGCGCGCTTATGGCAGGATCATTCCGCATCAAGTGGAAGAAAAGCGTCATCTGGTCCTTCGAACGCCGATCGGTATTGTAGGCGCGATTAGCCCGTGGAATTTTCCGCTGCTGTTGGCCGTCAGAAAAGTCGCAGCGGCTCTGGCGGCGGGATGTCCGGTCATTCTAAAACCTTCCAGTCTTACTCCCCTGTGCATCTCCACATTCGCGGAATGCGTTGATACCGTCGGACTGCCGATAGGCGTTTTTCAAATGGTTGCCGGCCCGGCAGCAGAAATCGGCCAGGAGTTTTTGGAGAATCCACTATGCCGCAAAATAACTTTCACTGGTTCGACTGAGGTGGGGAAAAAACTAATCGAAGGGGCCGCCAGGCAGATCAAGCCTCTCTCGCTTGAACTCGGTGGCCACGCGCCAGTCCTGGTTTTCGACGATGCGGATTTAAACAATGCTATCGAAGGAACGTTGCTGGCGAAATTTCGGAACACAGGCCAATCGTGCATTGCCGCCAATCGGATTTATGTGCAGCGCCAAATATATGAGCCGTTTCTGAAGGCGCTGGTGGACAAGACCCGAGCGCTCAAAGTGGGCAACGGATTGCAGCCGGATGTTCAAATTGGGCCCTTGATTGACGAAGCGGCAGTCGGCAAGGCGCTGGAACATGTGCAGGACGCTGTGAGAGGCGGGGCGCGCCTGCTGTGCGGCGGAAACCGGATCGAGGGCCCGGGTCACTTCTTTGAACCTACGGTTTTGGCAAATGTTCCAAAAGGCGCTTTGTGCATGTACGAAGAAACTTTTGCGCCGGTTGCGCCCGTGTGCGTTTTTGACAACGAGGCTGAAGGAATTGAGCTGGCGAACCAGTCACAGTACGGACTGAGCGCCTATGCATTTACGCGAGATGTGGGCCGGGTTTTCCGCCTGGCGGAATCACTGGAAGCCGGCATGATCGGTGTCAATGATGGCATGCCGACGGCTACTCAAGCTCCATTTGGCGGCGTAAAACAAAGCGGTTGGGGTCGTGAGCTGGCCACGGAGGGGCTGGAAGCTTTCCTGGACACAAAACACATCTCCCTCGGGCTTTAACGAGCCACTGAATGGGGCCATCCACAACCACTCCGTTCGCGTTCGGGGCGAGACTAGCCTGGAGAAAACTGTTTCTACTCCTTCGGCAATTCTTTGATGCGGAGGTTGCGAAAACTGACGGTTCCATGATCCCCTTGTAAAAGAATGGGGCCTGGCACATCCATATTATCATCGATTTCACCACCAGTCGGCTGGTTGCACTCGACGTTATCGTGAATTTTTACTCCGTTGAGAAAAACCGTAATGCGGTGCCCGATAATGGTCACTTCCGCCGTTTGCCATTCACCACCCGGTTTTGTGACGAATTTGTCAGGGGCTTTGAAATTGTAAATCGCTCCATTTCCGCTTTTGGTCAGCTCACCACGTCCGTGATCGCCAAAGATTTGGATTTCCTGCCGCCCTCGGATGTAGAAACCGCTATTTGAGTTATCCGGGGTCATGTATTCGTAACGAGCGGTGAAATTCCAGAACTTTTGCTCGGTGAGCAGATCGGTGCCATGGTTTCCCTTTTCAACCGTGTTCTTCAGGACGCCGCCGGGCTCAATAGTCCAGGAATTATGTCCACCTGGATGGCGAAGTTTCCAGCCGGTCGTGTCCTTGCCGTTGAATAAGGGGCGAAAGCCTTCCTCTTTCTCCTCTGCGGCATTTGTTATGCCGGAGGACAAAAGGGCAGTCAGGGTAAGTAGCGTTAGAGTTGTTTTCATAAGTTGTGCCGAAAAAGTAACCAGGGCAAATCTTTCAGCCTCGGAATGGTGAGATCTTACGTTTCAAATCTTACATGTCAACCAGGCCAGCCTCAGATTCTTTCAACCATTTTGACTCTGGTTCCATTGGACAGGACAAAATCACTTGCGAATGAAAAGTAGCCTCGGCATTTTTGACACATGGTTAAGAGGTTTTTTAATGCGTTCTACCTGGGCGCGATCGGATTAGCTGTGCTGCTATTGGCAGACTCGCGCTCGCCTGCCGCCGAACCAACGCAAAACGCAGGCAAAGCCGCCCTGCCCTCTTCCCCGAGCGTCATGATTGCCCAAGACCTGGCCAGTATGATTCAGGTTGCGGAAAGATTGAGGGAGATTATCAGAACGAAGGAACTGAGCCTCATTCATAACGAAGACGCGCTGATTCGCCCGGCTTATACCCACCTGATGAGCGAGACCAATCGCACCATTATATCAAACTTCGATCAATTCAAAACCGCCCTGGTGCGGTTTGTCGGACAAATCGTTGGGATGCACACAGCCGCAGATACCGGTGATCAAGCAAGTCTCGATCGCCAGATGCCAGAAGTGATCAAAGCATTTGAGGCGCTTAAAGCATTTTTCCCCCAATCTATCCGCGATGAGGCCAGCGCTTTGGCGGCTAAGTACACTTGCCCAATGCATCCTGCGTTGGTGGGAAAACATAGTGACTCATGTCCAAAATGCGGAATGGCATTGGATCAGATGGTTAGAATTCTCCCTGCCCAAACTGCTGGAGAACAAACGGTTCACGCAAGCATTCGGACGGACAGGCCGTTGGAGATCGGCAAACCAGTTCAAGCGTGGCTTTCGTTGCGTCGAGACTCTGGCGAGCCGGTTTTGCTGGGTGACCTCATCGAAGTGCACACAGAGAAAATTCATTTGCTGATCATTGAGCCTGCCCTGGTCGATTATCACCATGTACATCCGAGGGCCACGGAAATTCCAGGGGACTATGTATTTGGATTTACACCCCGCAAAAAAGGCCCGTATCGAGCATGGGCTGACCTAAGGCCTTATCCATCCGGACTTCAAGAGTACGTCATCGCGGATATTCCAGCCCAAAGTACGGGGGATGCATTAACCGACAGATCCGTAACTACAAAGAGTGAGGCCGGCGGCCTGCATTTTGAATTAATCCGGGATCAATCACGCATCAAAGCAGGCCAGCCTGCAAAAGCCCAATTACGAATCTCTGATTCCACGGGCGCCCCTTTCAACAAACTGGAGCCGGTCATGGCAACATTTGCCCATCTTGTAGGGTTCAACGAGGATTACAAAACAGTACTGCATATGCATCCGACGGGACCCCCCGTTTTGCAACCTGGCGCAAGAGGCGGCCCGGAGCTTGAATTTCAAATTTACTCGCTTAAACCTGGTTTTTTCCGCCTCTTTGCCCAGGTGCAAGTGGGAGGAGTTGCAGTCTTTGCGCCGTTCGGATTCCAAATCGAATAAGGCGATTGTGGTTCAGCCACATTTCTAAACGAAGGACAAGTTAGACTGTAAGCCCTATCGAAGATCTCCGCCGGTTAATCCTCCGGCAGTCCAATCCAGGTTATAATTATCTGGCCCAAGAGTAGGATTCAGCGCGGTATAGGGAGCAAGCTGACTGTGACCATCGACGAAGAGCAACATCATCCCCTTGCGCCCATGACCTGCGGTGGTCGTGTTCTTCGCAACGTCGTTCACCATATTGGGATTGCTGGCAAAACAAGAACAAATGGCTTTACGGGTGGGGAAACGCACCTCGGACACTTTGCGCAAAGCTAATTTGCTGCCGAGATCGTCATTGTAGAACTGAAAATAATAATGGTATGAATTGGGAAAGAGCAATTGATTGGTGGTGATGCCCACCGATGCGCCATAGCGAATTACCCACTCAATGTTGAAGCCTCGTCCGCGGTCGGCTGGGCAACGAAAAAACGCTCGGTTATTTGTACTGACATAAGGATCGTAAAGCTTAAGCACATCCACAAAAGGCATCTGCGGCCAATCGTGTCCCGAGAAAGGAAACTCGTCACGATTATCGCTGGTGTACATTGTCATGGTGACCCCCAACTGTCTGAGGTTGGAAAGACAGTTGGCAACCAGAGCCTTTTCTTTGGCCCGTGCCAGGGCCGGGAGCAACATGGCAGCTAAAATCGCGATGATGGCAATGACTACGAGCAATTCGATCAAGGTAAACGCCCTTTTCGCAGCATAAGATCTGCGCGGCGTATCAAGTTTGGAAGGCTGCTGTAAGTTCAATGGACGAACAGTAATGGGTCTGCCCTAAAATCCCAAATTCATTCCCGCTCCTGTTTACCACCATAGATATTCAGGGTCCGGAGGTGGACTGTAGATCCAGGATTCGAACAAGGAAGGGAAATGGTATGATCCCGCATGACCATCCCCAAAAAGCATTACCGGAAGGCTCTTCCCCTGGAAATTGTGCCATATACTCCTGGCGTCTGTGTTTCCCCGATTAGGATGCCAGACCCAATCTCCTTGAATGATTTTCCGAGTGGGAGCTTTGGCAATTTCAGTGGTTTTCATTGGCCTATCCTTGTTTCCGGCGGTTACCGTTCGGACACGAAAGGAGAAACGCTTCGAAGGATCAGCCGGATCGTTCGGATTGTTCGGGTCGGACCATTGGACCAAATAACTCGTTCCGTAATCCATGTAGCAGGTTCTTTTTATGCCAGTAAGGAAATCTCCTTTGTCGGCCGGACAATGAAAAACCTCGAGATTATTTGCATAAGGATTCAGCGGTCGATTGGTTGCGGCCACAAATTGATAATATGTACCGTCATTGCCACCGGCTGAACCCCAATCAGGATGCACCGGAAAGAATTCATTGGAATCGCTGGCATACATCATGAAAGCCAGACCGATCTGCTTTTGATTGTTAAGACACCTCGTCTGGTGTGCTTTGGCTTTCGCCCGAGCCAGCGCTGGCAGGAGCATGGCCGCCAAAATGGCTATAATGGCGATAACAACCAGCAATTCTATCAGGGTAAAAGCTTTGGAATGTGCACAGGCGGTCATGCGGTTGGCAGCCTTTTTTCTGGAGGTGGATTCGAAGATCGACCCTGGCCGATTTGGCTGCAAAGGCGGAATCTGCTTAAGCCAATTTTTCATAAAGGGCCGGGCGACCTTAAATTGATATCACGATCACTTCCTCAGTGCCAGAGCAAACGAGCAAACATTCATCCGCCCAAGAAATATGACGAGGCAGGAGTTTAAGAGTATAGAAGGACTAATGCCCCCTCGCAGAACGAAACCCAACGTCGAACCAGTAGAAGGCCGGGTTGTACTGGTAGCGACTCGAGCACCGCGAGATGTCGGCGTAGTTGTACCAACTACCGCCGTGCATCACACGGAGGGTACCTGTCGAAGGCCCGTGCGGGTCGCTTTGCGAATCGGTGGAATACGGCCCGTACCAGTCCCAACACCGATTGCAGACGTTGCCCGCCATGTCATAAAGCCCGTATCCATTCGGCGGAAAGTATCCTACCGGACTCGTGCCATAAGCTTGACTGGCGAACGCCGGATCTTGGCCACACGACAGGTCATAGACGTAGCCGTAATTCGGGTTTTCCGGGTCACAACCCGGCTCGTAGCCGGTGTAGTTTGCCCGGTTTTGCGAGATAGTGTCGGTGTCGGCCCATGGGAAGCGGTGCCCGCTGGCGCCGCCTCGCGCCGCCTTTTCCCACTCCGCTTCCGTCGGCAAACGATACCCGTTGGCGTCCCAGTTTACGTAGGGACTCACCTCTCCGATCTTGTAAATTGCAGACAGACCGGCATTCGTGTAGTAGCAGGGCGTCAACCCCTCCTTCTCTGATCGCGCATTGCACCACTTAGCCATATCATACCAGTCGATTATGATAACCGGGTGGTTGGGCGCCGTTCCCGAGCCGGGGTTGGCATAACTGTAGCCGTTGCCGCCGTTCCAAGCCTTCACCTCGTCCCACAGCGCCTTCGTGACCAGGTATTTGTCGATCCAAAACCCGCTCACATAGACGGTGTGAACCGGACGCTCAAACGAGGACTCCGGCGCGTCGTTGAACGCGTCGCCCATGTTGAACGAACCGGCTGGAATGAACGCCATGCCTACGGGTGCATTGGGATCAAAGAGCCGGCAGCTCACGACGTGATTGCTAACGGGCACTTGAACGTAGTCAGTCCAGTTGCTTGGGTTTATCAGCGAACCGGCGGCTTGAACAGTGCAGATGACGTTGGTAAGCGCGTTTGTCCAGGTGACATTTCCGTTCGCGGAAACCCCCGTGATAGTGGTTGCGCCGGCACCGACGATTCGAAAAAAGCGTGCTTCCACCGCGCGGGCGAACGGAATCGTACACATTAGAGCCGCTACGGCAGTAAACGAGAACAGGAAAGAACGCCAGACCGATTTAGACAACCGGCACGGCGGCAGTAGGCGTGGACCGGTGTTCTTGGTTTTGACCACGTGATCAGTCATTTGTCACCCAGAATTGGACAATTTGGAACGATTCAGGCTAACAGCCCCTTTCGAAGTTCGTCAAGCCGAAAGAGGGTAGCGGAGCAACTTCCTTAGCGCTCAGAAATCCAGCCGAGCAAAAATCTTGTCTTGAATACTCTCTCAGACTTTGAGATAACTAGCGAGTCCCTATTTTACTATGGTATTTTTGAGCGATCGACCCACTCGATTGACAGAATTGAATTGGTTGGCAGAAGTCCGCGAATTTGCCCCGCCACTCGAACCTGATTCACCAATCTGGATGCGGAAAGTCCACGGAACTATGGATACTGCCCCCATATCCGGCGAAAGACATCCTTGCTGCGAGATTTGCCTGATTTTGGAAGGAGAAGGCACTGAGTTTATCGAAGCGGAGGAAGCCCGATTCGCGCCTGGGGATTTGCTTTTAATTGGACCTGGGGTACCTCATTCCGTCCAAATCGACCAATATCCACATCACTCGCTGACCCTTTTCTTTTTGCCGGCATTGCTTTTAGAGCTCGGGCCTCTGGGAGATGGCGCTATAATGCTCCGGAGGTTCACCACGAGACAGACCATAGGCCAGCGTGTTCTTCGGTTGCCGTCGACGTATCAATCGAAATTTGAGAAAATCATGCGGCAAATGTGGACGGATTTCCAGACCCGACCGTTCGGGTGGGAAATGCGCTTGAGGGCCTCACTGACTGAGTTGGTCTTGACAGTCATGCAATGGGACCGTGGCCAGGGCGAGCCCGACCCGAATGATCAATTGCACGCGGACTGGCTCAAACTAGAGCATGCTTTGGCCTACATGCGCCGCCATTTTGCCGAACCTATTTACGCCACAGACCTGGCGCGCGTTACCGCAATGAGCGAAACTCGGCTGAAGAATATGTTCGAGCAAACGTTAGGCATGCCTTGGACCCGATTTTTGCAGGGCTACCGCGTTCGCCGCGCTGCTGCGCAACTTTGCATGCCGGGCCAGAATGTCACGGAAGTGGCTCTCTCAGCCGGATTTCAGAGCATGAGCCATTTCATCCGGGTTTTCAGAAAATTCACTGGAATCGCGCCAAGCGCATATGCCCGGAAACAGCATTCGATCCAGGCCGAACATGCCTGCTCGTCTGCCAATCTTCTGGCAAATCATCAGGAAAAAGGACCTGCGGGCTTTGAACCTTGTTTCCGACATTCACGATAAAAGGTTCAAGAACGGACGAAAATGGCAAGCCAACGCAAGACCTTTTGTTTATGCTCTTGAAACCACAGTGACCCAGATAGATATTAGACAAACTCCCTGAACATCCCCCAACACCTACAAAGCAAAATCCACTACCACAGAATTATGAAGAAAACTAGTTTTAGAAAAATAATAACCTTCGCTGCGGGCGTGATCCTCGCGTCCACTCAGTTCGCAGCAAAAGCTCAGGTACCAGAGTTTGGGGCGACTAGCGTGCAAAACCCGTGCGACCGAGTAGGGTCAGGCACTAACGCCTTTTATTTTCTGGTTATGGAAGGCGAGAGCTTTTTGGATAACTCTAAGACGTTGGTAACAGACCCTCCGACTGGGTTTGTCAAGGTTTACAACGACGCCACGAACTTCGCCGGGGGCTATAACACTCCGATTTTGTCGACGAACACGACCGCCTCCCTGCAGGGTGCGCTGGGCACCTTGGGCCCATCATTTGGCCGGTTTGCTGATTATATCACTTATCAGGTGGTTTTCTCGAAGCCCGGTGACTACTACTTGTACATGCGGTTCAGCATGTTTGAAAACGGAGGGAATTTCAATAACTATATTAGCGAGGATTCCTTCTTCTTCCCGCCGGACTTCAACAAAGATCCTAAGAATGACTTTCTTCGACCATACGACCCGTCGCTTCCGGGTCAGGAGGTTGGTGGCTATTCCGAAGGATTCGGGGCTCACGGTTTTCTGATGATCCTTAATTACGGTGGTGATACCAACGGGCCTGGGGCTGCAAGCCGGACAGATTATTCCCAATCCCCGAGCACGAATTACTGGGAAGGCCAGTTCCACTGGAACCAGCTTTTCGTAAGTTCGTTTTTGAATGGGGCAAACACCAACGCAGACGGCACTGCGATGGCCGGCCAACCTATCCATTACGTGGTCACGCCCGCCATGGTCGGGGTTCCTCAGAATTTCACCATGTCGTACCGGGAACAGGGCGTGACAGTTGATCAGTGGCTGTTCAGCACACACACGAACATGCTTAATGATTATACGCAGCAGCAACTCGATGATCTGTTTGTTACCAAGGCGGCGGTCCAGCAGCCGGAGAACAAGGTCGTGACCGCCACCACCAATTATCCGTTCTTGCTGATGGAAGCCGAGAACTACTTCGCGAAAACCAATAGGAATTTGAGCGGGGGATTTGCGGCCGTCACGACGTTGAACACAAATGTTGCATTCTATGGTGAGTCCATACTCGGAACCAACACTACGGCCTCCCATAAGGGCGCGTTGTACACAGAGAGCCCCTCGTTTGGCCGATTTGGTGATTACGTGAGCTATCGGGTGCAATTCGCGGCGCCAGGCGACTATTACTTTTATATGCGGTTCACGATGTACGAAAACGGAGGGAACCTGACACATTATATTAGCGAGGATTCCTTCTTCTTACCGTCGGGCTTCAACAAAGATCCTAAGAATGACTGGCTTCGACCATACGACCCGTCGCTTCCGGGTCAGGAGAATGGAGGTTATGTCGAAGGATTCGGGGCGCACGGTTTTCTGATGGTCCTTGATTACCACGGTGACACCAACGGGCCTGGGGCTGCAAGCCGGACAGATTATTCCCAATCCCCGAGCACGAATTACTGGGAAGGCCAGTTCCACTGGAACCAGCTTTTCGTAAGTTCGTTTTTGAATGGGGCCAACACGAACGCAGACGGCACTGCGATGGCCGGCCAGCCTATCCATTACGTGGTCACGCCGGCCATGGTCGGGATTCCGCTGGACTTTACCATCGCATATCGCGAGAACGGCGTCACCCCCGATGCCTGGCTGTTCAGCACTCATACGAACTTGCTGAACGACTACACCCAGGCTCAATTGGATCAGCAATACCTCAGCCCACAGCTCACGGTATCTTCTTCCGGGGGTAACACCGTCGTTTCGTGGCCGGTTTCCGCCTCATGTTTTATTCTCGAGTCCACGCCCAGCCTGTCGCCACCTGTCTGGACTGCGGTCCCGCAGGGGGTCCAGAACGGGGTAACTCTGTCGGGGAGTCGTTATAACTTGACCATCCCGACCCCGAGCGGGAACCAATTCTTCAGGCTCAGGCAACCCTGATGAACTGCGTTTAAGCCGGTAAAGCCGGCACGGCAAACTTGGGTCGCCAAGCTGCGATTGGGCTTGGCGACCCTTTTTTACGAAGATGGCCGAGATGCGAGTGCGCGCGGCTAAGAAATCAGAAGACGCTTCCCATGTGTTTTGGCTGCTGGTTGACATGACTGATTGGTTGGATAGAATTCAGGTAGTACAATGAAGAAACGACACCAGTCCATTGCCGGGCGAATTGAGCCGCGTGCCGGGTTCACTTTGATCGAACTGTTAGTGGTCATCGCCATCATCGCTATCCTTGCGGCGATGTTGCTACCCGCGCTCGGCAAGGCGAAGGAGCGAGCAAATACCATCAGTTGTATCAGTAATCACAAGCAACTCGCGCTTTGCTGGACGATGTACAATAACGACTCTAACGGGCGACTGGTGAAAAATCTTGCCTTGGGAGCTAACGATACCAACAACTGGATTCTGGGAGACATGAGCAGCGCCTCGCTGGGGGCGACCAATGTCACCTATATCATGAATGGTAAGCTGTATCAGTACAATACGAGCATTAAGATCTATCATTGCCCGGCGGATCGCTCGACTGTCAATATTGGCGGACAGACACAACCGCGAGTGCGTAGCATTTCGATGAGCGGCCAGATGGGCGGCGACTTTGTCGGCGTTCCCGCTTTTCCCCCTAACCAAAAGGAATCGGATATCCGATTCCCTCCGCCGAGCAAAGCATTTGTGTTTCTTGACGAGAGGAGCGACAGCATTGACGACGGCCTCTTTGCCATGACGGCTGGCACCTGGCAAAATCTTCCGGCTAACTGGCACAGTGTTGGTGACGTGCTTTCTTTCGCCGATGCCCATGCGGAGTATTGGAAGTGGAAGGAGATAACCACTGTAAAAGGTTTCTTCCCTTTTGCCCAGTTGACGAAGCCACGAGACCGGGATTTTGAACGGGCCATGGCAGCGTATGCAAGCAAGGATTAGAGCCGCACGGGAAAATTGGATTTGTCCGCAGTCTTGACAGAAAAATCTGGCCAACTAAGGTACAGAGAAACAGATACCCGTTTATGAGCTTTTCGCTACTTGGGCACGGGCGCGTCTCAAAAGGCAGTCCGTCAGGCCCCGCTTTCACACTCATCGAATTGCTCGTTGTCATAGCGATTATTGCGATTTTGGCCGCGATGCTCTTGCCTGCTTTGGGAAAAGCAAAAACAAAGACGCAAGGAATCTCTTGCATGAATAACGGCAAGCAGTTGACTTTAGCATGGCGGATGTACTCCGAGGATTTCAATGACGTGCTCCTTGCGGCGGAAAGCAACATGCCACGGCCGGTTTGGTTTGATGGGTGGATTGATTTCAATCCAGGTCCGGTAAATTGGGATATCAACCATGACATGACCAAGAGTCCTTTGTGGCCGTACACCGGAAAATCCAAAGATATTTATAAGTGCCCTGCGGATCGTGCCATGGTCAAAGATAACACTGGGCAATCTGTGCCCCGGGTGAGAAGCATTTCCATGAGCCAGACTTTCGGAAATGGCAGTTGGCTCCCAGATGCTTTGTACCGAACCTATAACAAACTATCGACCATCGCCGCTCCTTCGAAAACGTGGGTTTTTGTGGACGAACATCCAGACAGTCTCAACGATGCTGCGTTCGCCGTGCAATGCCAGGGTGCCGACAAGCAGAGCACTGCGATGATCATCGATTTTCCCGCAAGTTATCATAATGGCGCCTGTGGATTCGCTTTTGGCGACGGTCATTCGGAAATCCACAAGTGGCGTGGCTCGACAATCCAAGCCCCTGCAAAATATGCCAATAACAGCCTGGCACTTGCTGTTCCGGCCAAGGATTCCTGGGTGGACGTTAATTGGATGGCCGACAATTCATCCATAAAAAAGTAACCGGCCGAAGGCCGCTTTCCTACAGCGGATTTTCGGCTAATAGTTAGTTCCACTTCTGTCGGCAATCAGGTTATTAGAACTCCCTGACCGCCTGACATAAACTTCCCATTCTTGGCGGTTGTGACTAAAAGTAGGGACGCGAGAAACCCTTGAAAGGGTTCAAACTTTCTGAGGCGCTCTAACACCCCATAAATGAGGGGTGTGTAATAAGACACGGTCGGAGCAAGTGCCGCAATGGTCCCACCCACTTTTAACATACCATGCTCGATTCTCGACCTCCGCTGGGCGCTGAGCTTCGATCTTGATTTTCGCTGCGGCGATTGCATACTTGGCAGTAAGAGCCATGAGGCGGGAGAGATGCATTTGGCTTTTTAGAACTATGAAAACACCCATCGGTCCTGTTGTGCCATCTGCGACGCCGGGTCTCAGACATTTTCAGCGGGCGTTTACTCTGATCGAGCTGTTGGTGGTCATCGCCATTATTGCCATTCTTGCAGCCATGTTGCTGCCTGCGCTAAGTCGAGCCAAGGATCGGGGAAAGGCCATCTCCTGCGTCAGCAACACCAGGCAGCTCCAGCTTTGCTGGCAGCTTTACGCACACGATTTCAATGATACCATGGCGCCGAACGCAATTGGGGATTCGCACGCGTGGATTGATGGTACGGGCTCGAGCCTTGCTTATGATTTGCCCGGCGCCACCAATGTCCTGACTATCCGCCGAGGTCTATTATTTGGCTACAATACGTCTGAAAAGATCTACGTTTGTCCGGGGCAAACCCAAGTGGAGGTAAAGAGCCAGAACCGGTTGGTGAGCCTTCCCCCGGCGCGCAGCTATTCTATCAGCGGCCAAATGAACGGCGGGACATGGGACGGCCGCGGCGTCGCGCCGATCATTCTCAATGGCAATCCAAGTAGCGCGCCTGGGTATAACAAAACATCTCAGATCAACAGGCCCCCGCCAGCGTCAGCTTTTGTCTTCATCGATGAAAGCGAATACACCATCGACGATGGGTATTTTGCCGTGCTGGTCAATGCCGACACCTGGCAGAATTTTCCCGGATATCGCCATGGAGGATCGAGCGGCTTGTCCTTTGCCGACGGCCATAGCGAACTCAAGCGCTGGGTCGAAGGCAGCACCGGCCAGTTGAAAAATCCTGACGGATTCGTTGCTGCGCCCAAGCATGGCACCCAGCGGAACTACGATCTGCAGTGGCTCTCCGACCGTTATATCAACCCGCCAAAACCGTGATTAGGCCGGCCTTTTTATCGGCCTGACAAAACACAGAAGAAATGAAAAGCGCAATCACCGAACCGCGTGAAGAACAGAGAAACGAAAAGCGCTTTAGTTAGATTTCTTACGTTACCTACACTTGTTTACCTGTTTACGCAGGAATTTGAGCCTCGTTACCTCGGCTGCTACAATATATCGGATTTTTTCACACCTTCGAAGCGTTTGGAGAGTGCGCCCGTAGTCTGGCGCTTTCGATTTCTTCTCTTTTGGGTTCTTCCGACAAAGCCGAGATGCCTCGGCTGCTACGATTTTTTCACAGCTTCTGAGCGATCAAACATTGGGGTCACTGGAATTCTCTTCCGTCGCGTCGTGAGCTTTCCCAATTCCGGCCATTGGCAAACACTTTCACTTCATTGGGCCGCAAGCGTGTGACAAAGCCCCCATGCCTGACATGGGCCGTTTCCGAATCGTAAAGAGCCTCCAGATTTTGACCGTTCAGTTTTGACAGGCCACTTATTTCCACGCCCATATGATGGTGGTCGTCCTCATTGATCAATACGATGAGCCACTCGCGGTTAGCACGCCGTGCGATCCATTTCACACCTCGATCTCCTTCTGCAGTTCGTCCGGAGGATTCAACCAGCGAAACGTCAATGCCCGTCTGTTCTTTTGCGGTTAGAAAAGGCTGCAGCGCATTGAGTTCGCTTGTTAAAGCGAATAGCGATTGCCGGAACGGCGCATTTTTTGAGACAACTTCCGTACCCCAATAAAGAAGTCCTCGGGCGCCATGCGCAATGGCGTCGTAGGCCATCAGTCGCGTCTCAGTAAAAGATGGATAGACCAGCCGTTCATCCTTCGGCGGCGTTAGTTCGTGCCAGGAAAAGCCTTGCAACACCATCCAAACGGGCTTGCCCTTCCCAATTCGCTGAAAGCGTGCGGAAAAGTCACCGGCCGAAGCTGGTAGTCGTTTATTCTCGTGAATTGGATAAATGTCACAGCCTGTGATGTCAATTTCATCGAGATATTCGCGGACGAATTTCATATCGCTCTCGGCTGCTTCATTAATCCATATGGGGTGTTTTCGCCTATCGATTCGTCGCACCCACTGGCATCCACCGCGAAGTTGGGGCAGAATCTTTTTCGCTTCAATCTCGGAACGTTCCACTGCTAAGGGAGTTTGCTGCCACCACTCACCTGGTTGCTTGTAAACGCCGCTGCGAAACAGTCCGCTGAACGCAGTGAAATTCCATACGACCTCGTCCGGCCCTTCCCAGACAGCCAGGGCAGGATGGTTCATTACATTCCTCACACTTTTTTGGAGGGTTTCGCTCTCAGCCCCGAGTTGCAAGGGCACTGGGACCCAGCCCATCATTCCGGCGGCCTGTGCTCGGTCGAGATCATGGGCATTGCTGCAACGGACCAAATTGAAACCCGCTTCAGCCATCACGTGGAGTTTTGCGTCATCCGAAGGAAGCTCATAACAACCGATTGGGAACTCCGCATGCCCTTTGTGGATCAGATAACCTTTCGCCGCGTTTTCAGCCAACGCAAAGGGGTATGCTGTATTCAATATTAGCAACAAAAGTAAAGAACATCGCTTTAAGCTTCGCATAAACCTCAAGTTAATTTGGCATCATGCCGCTGGCCGGCCTGCGCCTCAACGCAAAAGCGAAATCAGGTGTGGAACTCAGCGGATCGAAACAGCCCGCCGCCAGCCCAGGCGCATCCGTGCCGGTTCGCAAGTGACTACCATTGCCAGTGGCGCTGGAATGCATTCGTCTGAGCTTGTCTCCAATCCAGGACTGGATTGCTCGTATGAAACGGATCAGAGCAAAGTTGACGCGCAACAAGGAACGTATAGGCTCGTTCCATGAGAACCCGCGTTCGACCTCGCGAACCATTTGCGTTCACGCTGATCGAGTTGCTCGTGGTTATCGCTATCATTGCCATCCTGGCGTCAATGCTTCTGCCCGCCCTGACCAAGGCCAAAGAGAAAGCCAAGGCGACTCAATGCCTTTCAAATATGAGACAATGGGGGCTCGCCACCATGATGTATGGGAGCGATAATGAGGACAACCTCCCGCTATTTGGCGACGTATTTCCTCCTATTCCAACTATGACGTACTGGTTTCAGAAACTGGCCCCGTACGTAGTAAGGCAGGCTGCGGCAGCTCCGGGCAACATGGAGGCGTACAGTTCAGAATCCCGCAAATGCCCGGGAGGCAACTTTGGGCCCCCTCCATTCTCCCGTTCGACGACGCCTCCATTCAATGATTGGAATTGTTGGATTGGCGTCTATTATGGCGCATTTGGTAATCCGCTTACAGGGCCATTCTATTACGGAAATGAGATGAAGCCAATCAAGGCTACTCGCATCAAAAAACCTGCGGACGCCATGATATACATGGACACTGTAACTCACTATGTCTATTCCCCATTGGTTTGGCTTTTCGACCGCGATCTCACCAGGGACGGCGCGATGGACAGCATGGATGCGGTTTATTCAACGGAATTTTCGTTCAATAACGGGCGACCCACCGTCCACAATAACGGGTCAAATCTCACGCTGCTGGATGGCCATGTGGAGCGTTTGCCTTTCAAAAGACTTTGGGAATGGAAAAATAATCGAATAGTCCACTCGTTTTGGTATCTGGAAGATTGAGTCGCTAGCCCGAATAGCGCGTGAGGCTCACGTTCCACAGCGATTTGAAATGGCTTCAGAGGCTATGGAAATTTCTCGCTGCCGTCCTGAAAGCCAGGCGCCTTGCTGGTTGATATCGTTGCAAAGCGATCTGCGAAAAAATCCGCCATTCGCCCGGGGTACACCCCCCGCTTGAGCTTCGACCAGGTGCGCTGATCCCCAACGCTGTAGTATAGATAGGTTTGGCCGTGAAATTCGATCAGGTCCGGGTCGGAGGCATTTACTCCGTCATTCAGCGCGGGTGTGAGAATTGGATTGGCGGCACTGAGGTCCCACTTCTTCAAATCCTTGGATCGCGCCAAATAGGTCTCGAACAACCACCGCGGTGTTCGATGTTCTAGATAGAGCAAATAATAGTAGCCATTTGCATAGCGCAGGCAGGGGCACGCGGCATAGCGATCTGCTCCGAAAATCGCGTCGGGCAGTTTGATCCAGTTTTCCAGATCCTGGGAGCTTGCGAATTTCACAGTAAAAGGCGTGTACTTTGGATCGTCTGATTCGTAAGCCATCACGAAACCATTTTTGCCGCGACACACGGAGCTGTTGAAGAGGTGTTCTTTCTCCTGAATGAGAGCTGGTTTTTCAGTCCAATGGCGCAGATCGTTTGATTTGAAGAGTGTCACATTATTCCAACCACCCGATTCAAAGCGTGAGGCAAACACATATAAAGTCCCGTGATGCACCAATGCAGAAGCTAAACCGTATCCCTCGGCGAACCGCGCCAGTTCCTCCCCGGTTTTTACGTCTTCCAAGGTGATGAAATAGTCCCGCTCGCTGCCACCGCTGGCTGGCCGGTTGCATTTCATGAGCGTAAGCCGGTTTTTCCAGACGATCGGAGCGGCCTCACAGCTTGGTCCGAGGTCGGTTTGGTCGATTTGCAAACGGGTACGGGCGGGTAGGACGAGGTGTCGCGATTGAGGCGGCTCAGGCAAAGAATATTCAGAAGGCGCGACTGGCACACCAAGCCCTGGCGCTGGCAGCAATGGCAATAGCGTTTGAAATACTTCAACAGGCCAATGTCCCAACCGAAGCATGCCTTTCGGCACGTCTTGCTGAAATTGCACGTAAGCCTTCACATCCCCCTTTGTGGTGTAACTCACTTCACCTTTGCCGGCACCAAACATTTTGCAGCCCATGAGTGTACAATCTTCGAGATCGACGTGCAGCAGTTTGCCTTCGATGGTGCTGAAGATGACGCCGGTTCCGGGTTTGCCCTGCGGCTGTGAAAAATTGAGGCTCACTAATCGGCAATTTTTAAGCCCGACTCGAGTGTAACCGGCATAACCCGGGTTGCCTGCTTGCAGCGCATTGTCCGGGCCGGTAAGTGTACAGTCCTCGAAAACCACGTCTGGGGAAAGCGGCAGCTCGGGGTGTTCCGCGCGGACGTAAGCACCGGCGGCGTCGCCCCACCAATCCAGACACAAAAGCTGGCAGCGGCGAAACACGCTCGGCTCGCCCGGTCGCGAGAGGATGTTGGCAGCGCCGCCGCCGAATGCTCGACCAAGGCTGAAGCAGTCTTCGACGACCACCGTGAAAGGCTCAGCCTTGTCCACTAAATCAAAGAACAGGCCCGCATCGCCGCCCGTCACATAGAGATGCCGAATCGCCCACCGATCCCAACCGATAGCAGAGAAAGTCTCCTGGTTATGTTCCTTCGACCAGCCTCGTTTGTAGGCGCGGATGGCTCCCCACCAATCGTAGCTTTTAAAGCCCTTATCGGGGTCGCTGGAATCGATCACGACCCGGCCGCTGGTGCCCGATCCCAGTGCGCCATTCACATCTCCAACCAGTTCGTTATAAGCGTCAGGCGCTCCCTTGTGCGCGGGGAAAAGGTTTGCTTCCATGTAAGTGTCCGGTCGAATGATGATGCGATGCTGGCCGCGATCATCGGGAACAGCGTTGAGCGCGGCCTGAACCGTCCTGAATGCCCGCGCCCAGGACGAGCCATCCGAATTGTCTCCGAGCTTGGAGACAAAGAGCTTTGAGGAAGGATGCTGGGATGGAGTGGCAGCCATGGCACCAGTGGCCAGGACGAATAATGCGCTGAGCTTCGTTAGAGTTCGGATATTCATTTTGTTGGCCCGGCGTTCAAGTCGTCCAAAGTTAACAGGGTCCGCTCAGTCGTCACCACGAAACAGTATCCCGGATGGGATATGAGTACGTTTGACTTCCTGTACCAATCGGCTTACTCAGGCTCCAACTTAAGCGATGGAGTGAACGACGAAATCCGCAATGGACCGGCGAGATTGAAGGCAAACTTCGCAAGTCACGCCATGCTGACGTGATCCTCTCAAATCACACGAGTTATCTTCTCAATTCAGCAGCGATTTGCTGGCCCAACTGGACAGCTTCCGTTAAGGGCCGTTTGGCATCCGACCGCCGCACCGGCCCATTCGCGAATGAGATCGCCCGCATCCAAAGTTGGTTTGCAATATTCTCAGCGTAGGCGGCGACTGGACTTTGGCAGCCGCCGCCCATAGCAGCAAGGAAAGCCCGTTCGGCCGTAACGCACTGGAGCGTTTCGATATGGTTCAACTGCTCGCAAATCGCCCCAGTGCGGGCGTCTCCAGTGCGAACTTCGATGCCGATTGCCCCCTGGCCAACGCAAGGCAACATGACTTCCGTTTCCAGGATAACAGCCAGCAAACCATCCGGCACTTCGTCACCTACCATCCTGCCTTCTGGCGTGATACGAAAATTTAGGCGCGTGATGCCTGCCAGCGCCAGCACCGTTGCATCCAACTCCGGGTTTTCAGCCAGTTTGATCATCCGGGTGAGAACGTTGCCGCGAATCTCTATGATTTTGATCCCAGGATTGTGCATGAGCAACTGCGCGCGACGTCGCGTGCTGCTGCTGGCCACCACGGCGTCCCCCGGCAACTGCGGACCCGCGTCTTTATGGTTGGTCCGGGACTTCACAAAGTTGGCGTCTCGATAAACCAATACATCGCGCGCATCGGCGCGCTTGGCGACTGCGCCAAGCTCCAAACCGGCAGGCAATTCGGTCGGCAAATCTTTCAAACTATGAACAGCGAGGTCGGCTTTGCCTTCGAGCAACGCCACTTCCAGTTCTTTCGTGAAAAGACCTTTGGGTAAACTTTGGCCCTCGAGGGCGAGCGAAGCTGTCTGAAACTTGTCGCCTGTCGTTTTCACAATATTAAGTTCAAAACTTAGCTTCGGGAATGCCTTACGACACTGGTCCAGAATCGCATTGGCCTGCGCCAGAGCGAGGGCGCTGCCGCGGGTGGCGATGGAGATGGCGCGCTCAGTTTTCATAGAGGGTCAACGGGACATGGACAGGAACCACATATAGATCATGCCAAAGGCGATGTTTAGTAAACAAGGATCAAATGGGATTCCTTGCTTAAGAAAGCAGTGTGCGCGCCAGGGAGAGATGGGAAGAGCGGAATTCCAGGATGTAATTGAGCGTGTAGCAGGCAGCGGCTTGCCACAGTTTTTCGCCCGTGACGACCTGGGATCAATAGCGGAACCCGATCGACCGGTTTCTTAAAGGTGAATTCAAACCCATCCTTTTCGCGCGCACTTCGAGGATCTCGAAGGATGTCTGTCCGGTCCGAAGGTCCGGATATTGATCGGCGAACTGCGTTGCTAACCGGGAACAAACCTCACATTATTTTATGCTGCACCCGTCGGTTTTGTATTTTTCCAACAATTCTTTCAGCCGTCGCACCACCTTCGCTTGTTGTCCGTAAAGGTTACGGGCTTCGAGTGGGTCGTCGCGGAGGTTGAAAAGTTCGCCGGGACAATCATGTGAGCCGTATCCCCGCTCGTGCTTGAACCAGTCTGGTTCGTGATTGCCATCTCCCGATGCCGCATCAATGAACACCCATTCACCCTGGCGAATAGCGAATTTGCCGCCGCCACCATGAAGCACCGTCGCTTCACGAATCGGGTGCGATAGCTTTTTGCCAAGCAACGCGGGAAGGATGTTATAACTGTCTTCGCCTGCGTCAGCCGGAAGCGTTGCTCCGAGCAGCGCAGCGCAGGTGGCCATTAAATCCACGTGGCAAATGATTTGCTCGCTGACCCGGTTCGCCGGAATCCGCCCCGGCCAGCGCGCAAGGAAAGGCACGCGATGACCGCCCTCCCAAACATCACGTTTCACACCGCGCAATCCGTCCATGCTCCAATGACCGAACTGCCGGATGCGTTCGTAGGCCCCAGGATCAATCTCGGCGCACTCGGGGCCATTGTCGCTCGTGAAGATAACGAGCGTATTGGTCTCCAATTTCCATCTGGCCAACGCTCGGAGGACCTCGCCCACGGACGCGTCAACTTGTGCAACGAAATCTCCGTAATCGCCGGCGTCGCTCTTGCCTTTGAACTCCGGCGCCGGTACGACTGGATAATGCGGCGCGGTGAGCGGGAAATAGAGGAAGAACGGTTTGGAGTTTCTTGCGGCGTCCTCAATATAACGCACCGCATGAGCGGTAATCTCAGGCATGATGTTAGTGAGATTCCAGCCGGCGATCATTGGGCCGGGACGATTGAAACCACCCTTGCTCTGCGGCGATGCAATGGAAGGCACGCCAACCGTGCGGTCATTATCGAGAAAACAGTAGGGTGGATAATTCGGCAGGTCCACGCCAAAGTAGCTGTCAAACCCGCGCGTGGTCGGTCCCTCGCTGATGGGTTTGGAAAAATCCACGTTGCCAATTCCATCTTTGCTGGATGGCGGTTGACCATTCCTGGTGGGCCAGTTCCAACCGAGGTGCCACTTGCCGATGCACGCAGTGGCGTAACCCTGCTGGCGCAGCAGCCCAGGCACAGTCAATCGTCCTTCTTCTATTAGCGGTGCGCCCCAAGGCGGCAACACCCCGGACTTAAGGCGCGAGCGGAAGCAATACCGCCCTGTGAGCAGGCCGTAGCGTGTGGGAGTGCAAACTGCGTCGGGCGCGTGGGCGTCCGTGAACCGGATGCCCTGGGCGGCAAGACGATCCAAATTCGGAGTGGGTATTTTTGAACGCGCGTTGTAGACCTTCAAATCGCCGTAGCCGAGATCATCCGCGAGGATATAAACGATGTTTGGTTTGGAGTAGAAATTTTTGGCGGCAGAACCACTCAGTCCCGAGAGCAAAAACAATCCGAACCAAATCAGCCGCGCCATCATCATTTTGAAGCGCCTTTTTTGTTTTCAAAATCCCTGGCCTTCGCATTCGCGGCTTTGTCCGGTTTATTCTCAGGCTTGATGTCGTCCGAGTCTTTGTATTGTTTCCGCAAACGTGCCAGCTCGGTTTTCAATTCCGTGACCGTCTTCGAATAAGCTGGATCGGCATAGACGCTGCGCGTTTGCTGCGGGTCGTTCTGAAGATCGTAAAGCTCCCATTCATCGGTCTGGTAAAAATAGGCGAGAGTGTAACGATCAGTCCTAACACCGTAATGTTTAGCCACATTATGGCCGGCGTCGTAGTAATGGTAATAAATGCTCTTGCGCCAGTCCGCTGGCCTCTCGCCGCGCAGAATCGGCGCGAAGGAACGACCATGAAGCCCTTCAGGAATTTTCCCGCCTGCGATGTCCAGGAACGTGGGGGCGTAATCAATGTTCTGGATCATCGGTGTGAACCGTGTTCCAGGCATGACGACGCCCGGCCAACAAACGATGAATGGCATGTGAATGGACTCCTCATAAATCCAGCGCTTGTCGAACCAGCCATGCTCGCCGTTGTAAAATCCTTGATCTGAAGAGTAGATGAGAATCGTGTTCTTCTCCAGCCCATTGGCTTTCAAATATTCCATCACACGCCCGACACTGTCGTCCACGGCCTTGATGCAACGTAAATAATCCTTCATATACTCCTGGTACTTCCAGCGCGTGAGTTCTCTGCCGGCCAGGTTGGCTTTAGCGAAGGCTTCGTTCCGCGGACCAAACGCCGCCTGCCACTCGGCTCGCTCGGAGTCGGTTATGCGGCTGTTTTCTCCAGGTGATTTGCGCGCCACTGGCAACTTCAAATCCTCTGCCAGCGTCATATCGTTCGCGATTTCCATCTTTTGATTGTGCGCGGGCGAGGCCCTGCCGCTGTAATCATCAAAGAGTGTTTCGGGTTCCGGAATTTGAGCGTCCGCAAGCCATTGATAGTACCGGGGCGGCGGCACCCAGGGGCGATGCGGCGCTTTGTGGTGCAACATCAGCAGGAATGGTTTCGATCTGTCGCGATGCTCCAGCCAATCCAGACCCATGTCGGTTAGAATGTCCGTCGTGTAACCCACACGCCGTTCCTTGCCTTCCGGACCAATAAAATCCGGATGCCAGTAATTCCCCTGCCCCGGAAGGATGCGCCAGTAATCTGTTGTTGGCCGCGTGCTCGCAAGATGCCACTTGCCAATGAGGGCCGTTTGATACCCGGCGTCGCGCATGTTGCCGGGAAAAGTCCACACGCCAGGAGTGATCGGTTTGTCGAGCAGCATCACGCCATTCGAATGACTGTGCAGACCCGTTAGAATCGCCGCACGGCTAGGCGAACAAAGCGAGTTTCCGCAAAAGCTGTTCACAAACAATCCGCCGGATGCTGCCAGCCGATCCATGTTCGGCGTCACATTCTGTCGTCTGCAAAACTCGGAAAGTCGCCAGCCATAGGCGCCAATGGTTTGGAGCGAGTGATCGTCGGAAAACATGAAGACGATGTTAGGCGGGCCGGCGTTGGCGGGCGTTGACTGGGGGATCAGCAGCACAACCGGAGCCAAAATGGAGCCGATCAATTGGCCGACAAAAGACGAGCGCATGCAAAGGATAAATCGCCTCAATCGAAGGTATTGAAGAGGGTCACGAACGCGTCCGTTCATCCGGGGAACCTGTCTTTGAGCCATGGTCAAGCAATAAACATATTGGGACCTGACGTCAATAGCACCTCGCAGCATTTGAAACCGTTCGGTGAACCAAACCCTCTTGACCTCTTGATTAATGATCGTCTCTCAACTTGCCAAGGAATGGCTTTCCGATTAGCTGCAATTGTTGTTCCAGTTTTTGGGTGCAATCGCAATCGCAGCAGGCCCACGGCTCAGTCCCGTTTGCATCCCGGCAATTTTTGCGAGCATGTGCATTTTTGATTTGAACCAGCTCAAAGTATTCTTCCCAGTACGGCCGCTCTTCTTCAAGGGGAGTTGCGCAAAAGCAAACTTCTACCCAGGTGCAAATGCCGTCTTCACGCAAGCGCGCCTTCTGCATATCATTGACGTATTCATCACCTGCAACCGAGCCTCGCCCGAGCTTTCCCGAGTCAATGGCCTCCAGGAGGGACTTCTCTTGTCCAGGTTTTACTCTCGCTTTAACTAAATAGCGCATTCTTCTAAACTTAGCCTACCGTTGCTTGCCTGCACAGAGAAGTTCGCCTCGCCGAACGTCAGCCCAAACCGGAAATGAAGAGAGGTATATAATTCGAACGTACCAAGCAACCATCGAAGCTTTTACTCAATTTGCGCTCGTGGGGAAATGACAGGCGTCGGCGGCGCTGGATATCCGGTCTGGCCTCCAGGTTACACCTTTGAGTTCGACCCAATTGCTGCGAGACTCGCACGGTTTCCTTGAGGCCCTGACGTTCGAGCAGCCGCGCCTGCCAGAACGTGTGCCCATTTTTTGTCGAACATGAAGACCCAGTCTGAAGGAAACCGCAGGAACCACCTTTCGAAACACGATATCCAGCGCTGGGTGCTTTTTTGCAGGTCGGATTCGAGGTAACCTTCTTCACCAAGCAACTGAATCTGAGACCCTTCCATGTGAATGAAACCCGGGACGATGGGGATGTTAAAGTGCGCGGCGATTCTCGCGGGCCATACAGGACTGTGAATGCTCTGGCCAAAAATCCGCGTTTCAATCGTATCGGCACCTTTGGTAATAGTATCCGTCGTGCCCACCACCACGTCGCCGTCTCGGACCGCACGCGCGATGTTCCGCATGACGGTGGCCGGAGGTGTGTTCCGCGACAGGATGAACCTGGGGCCAAGCTTTTTGATATATTCCACCATGAGTTGGCAACGCTCGGGCGATTTCGGTTCGCGCACCAGCAGGGTCGTTGGACAAAAGTTGTGCAACCCAGCGCTGCTCAGCACGGCGCCGATGCAGTGGGGAACCAAAATAATCATCCCGCCTTTGCCATTCCGAAATCGTTTATATTCGGTCACGAACCTCGGGTCAACGGACGTCTGGCTCAGAAGAGTATCTCGTCCACAGCGGCGCAGCTTCGCATAGTGCAGGGCGGCATCTTCTATATTATTCACTATCCTGGAATAGATGGGCCATGGGTCGGACCTGCCAGTCGCGAGGCAGAAATTGATTACTGTTCGACGGACATAGCTTCCCGGCCAACAATAACCCGCCTTCCCCACAGCTCCCAGCGAGGACATCATAGCGCGTCCAACTCCCTCGGGAAGCCCGCCCAGGAAGTAGGCGAAGCGATCAAGCGGCGAGGCTATGACATCCTTAAAACGCCGAAAGTGCATGAGTTAGGATCGAGATTTCCTAATAACTGAACCGAAGTACGGTTCTAACTTTAGGCGGCGTTTTCCTTTTTAACGGAAGGGGTTGAGCCGTCAGCCCTCACCCGGCGCGAAGGGATAGCACGTTCCATAGGTGCGCGCGGTTTCGAGGGTCCAGGCGTTGCTTGAGCCAACGAACGACGATAGGCCTCAATAATCTCGTCGTACCTCGACATGCACTCACGGACATCTCTCTCTAAATCATAGGTGAGATGCACAAGGCCCGAGACAATGCCCCACTCGATGGCATCCTGCCCAAATTTCTCCTCCGAACATTGCTGCAACACGTTGAGAAGGTAATTTTTCATCATGCCCATGCCCTGATGCTCGCATAACACAACTTCACTGCGCAACGCGAAAAATATGTCGTATATGCCACATTGGCCAACGCCTAAAATCGCTCCGCAGCTCGCACGGCACGAGCCCTGTCGCGAGCCCAATTACCCCGTGGACGCTATTACGACCCATGTCCGATGCGTTTTGGCAACGCCGCCAAAGTGCGAGAAGCGGATTCAGTTTGCTCAATAACCTCAGCGATCACAGCTTCCAATACTCCGGGCGGAAGCTTTGCGAGGTGCATGAGGACATAAGCGATCGCTCGATCCGCCGGTAGCGCCGCCAGGAGGCGTCGCCATAATTCGCCTCCGGATTGAAGCATCCATGGTTCGAGATCAATCCGGTCCGTAATGTGAATGACACGATCGTAAGCATCGTCGGAAAGATTGGTGAGTCCGTGGAGACAGATGAGTTCGGCGGTCCCTTTGACAAGTTCCTTGGCAAGGAGTTGCCAGTTCGTACCGCGAGCGAGGACGATGAGTTGATCATCTCGCCGCACAACGCCGCCGAGGCCGACTATGCCGGCGCGAAACATTGACCCACCAACAGTTCGTGCGGGAGGCAGGTCCTGGGGTACGACAACCCGCGGAGTCAACTGGCTGTCGAGGCGTTCCTGAGGAATGCCCCAGACCATGGAAGCGGTGCGATTTGCAAGTTGAGCAAGTTCCAACCGATGAGGCTCTTCCAACTTGCTCAGGTGTTGGATGACGCTTAGCGCTTGGAATGAAAATGCGATGGGAATTCGAGTGAATCCCTTTTCTTTGCTGCGCTCGAGCCCGCGTTGTCGGCTGGTTTCCGCCAGCATGCCGCCGTATTTGGAGAGGAGCGGATGGCCATAGAATGGGTGATCTCGTTTTGTGGCAGCCTCTTTCCAAAAACGCGCAGGTGAGCCAAGGAGGAGCGTGGCTTCGACTTGCCAGTATTGCAAAAGATTAATCAGCGCGTATTGGTCGTAAAATCGAAGAAGTTTTGGATTTAAGGCAGACAATTCATCGCGTACCAAGTGATGAAACGTCATGCCCGCATGTTGGGCGGCACCTTGGATAAGCCAGTTGAGCGTGAGGCGTTTTTGAACCTGAAGCTGCTCGTCATTCATACACTGCTACGCCTTTGGTGGAGGTGTAGGACGCGTCTTAGGCCAGTCGGGTTTAAACGGATCCGGCTCAGGTTTAGGCTGGGGTGACGGCACATCGGGTCGCCGAGGAGCCGGTTGAGGCGTTGGCTGTTCCGGCTTGATCGGTGGCGCAAGAGGTTCGGTCTGGGGCATCTGGTATCCCGGGATGTTACGAATTTATTGATCGGAGTCCAGCGAACGGTGCCCACCAATGCCCACTAAGTCATGGGCCATGCATAATTTCATCCTTCGCTCTGCATTGCTTTCTTATCCAACCCTGGTCCATTCAACGGAAACGCTCTTAGCTTCATCTTTTCCAAAACCATGTCCGCAGTGAGGCCCTGTTGGCGCAAACTCCGGAGGCTCAGAGCGTCGTGGCGTTTGGCCAGACGGACACCCCCCTCATCGGTGACCAGCGGACAATGATAAAAAGCCGGCGGGGGCGAGCCGAGAGCACGATACAACAACAATTGCCGCGCCGTTGAAAGCAGCAGGTCCGCTCCGCGAACAACCTCCGTGATCTGCATGGCGTCGTCGTCCACGACCACCGACAACTGGTAAGAGGGCATGTCATCATGCCGCCACACGACGAAATCACCGAAATCTTTACCAGCAACAAATTGCTGCCGCCCGAAGAAACCGTCCACGAACTCGATTGTCTCTCCATCCGGGACACGGAAACGCCAATTCGGCTTCGGAGTACCAGGTGTCATGCTCCCGTGCTTCGGAATCTGAAGGTGGGAGACCGGTCTGCATGTGCCAGGGTAGATGGGCCCTTCATCGTTGGCATGCGGGGCCTGAAGCGCGCGCAAGACGTCCTTCCTGGTGCAACGGCAGGGATAAATACAGCCCGCGGCATGTAGCCGATCAACTGCTGCTTTGTAGAATGCCCCGCGCTTGCTTTGGTCGTAAGGGCCAAACGGGCCACCGCAATCGGGACCCTCTTGCCAACGAAAACCCAACCAACGCATGTCCTCAACCATCGCTTCGGCAAAAACCATTTTTGCCCGAACCGCGTCGATATCATCGCTGCGCAGGACCAAAACACCGTGTGCTTCGGCAGCCCGTTGCTGGGCGGTCCAGAACGTTTGCGCGTGGCCGATATGCAGGTAGCCCGTTGGCGAGGGCGCCAGGCGACCGCGATACGGAGCATCGCTCATTTCCAAAGCGTAAGCGAAAGACGTGCACCAGAAAACTAAATCCACCCAGGAGCAGGAAAATGCCGATACTGGATACGCGTGAAGGAGGACATTGGTTTACGACCGGAAAAACCAAAGCCGGTTCCATACTAATCTTTTGCAGCCTTCACCTGCGGTTCATTCTCGAAAACGGAGCGAATATATATCTGCATCCTTCATCATGAAGCGCAGTTTCACTGGGCGCTTGGCGAACTGGCTGACGTCTGCGTGAGCCTTCCAGGACACAACGCGCTCAATTTCATCGCCGATGGATTCGGTGGCATCGGCCATAGTATAGCCGGGGAAGGGTTTGCCGGTGGCATCTTGTATTTCCACGCGCACACTACCGGTTGCGCTTGTCGAGAAATTAAGCACCAATTCCTTGCCTGCGAATGTGAATGGCCTGGTCTGGAATTCAGCTCCACTGTAAGGCGCGTTCACCGATACAAACCCGTCCGTTCGCAGCGCATAACGCAGCAGGTGGCAGGTCGGTTGCGCATAGTGGGCTTGCTTGTAGAGCGACATTTCGGAAGGTCCGGTTGGCACGATGCCAAGCGCAGTCAGACCGGCCCGCGATCCCCAATTGCCCAGATCAAGGCCGGGGCGAATATATGCTTCCATAAAGGTACGGGTGTAACGGGTTCCCCCGCGGCTGGTCATGAACACCACCTCAGCGCAGTCGCTCGCGTAGCCAGGGTCGATGCCCAGTGCGCGAGCCTGAGCGTCGTTAAGCACTCTGCGTCCGGGCAAAAAGCGCATCGGGAGCGCCACATAAAGGTGAGGCGATCGGAAGTAGGGATGCGTCTGGCTTGTGTAAAGATGCTCAGACGGCCTGTCTCCGAAATTCATCTCGATGGGCTTAGCCCACTGTACAAAGTCTGGTGAGGTGGTCCGGCTCACCGTGCGAAAACCCGAGAATTCTCCGCCCGTCCACGTGCGCAAATAGAGCGCGTAGCAGTGCTCCGCTTCAGACCAGAATGCGACATTTTGCGAGTCGAAGGCGCCTTTGGTAACCAACGGCGTCTCGCGGAGCTTCCGCCAGTGCAAGCCGTCTGGAGAGACAAAGCCAAACAATCCTTTCTCCGACGTGCCCGACAAAGCTTTATAGCGCTCCTCGGCTGAGACGCCGGGCCGCCCATCGATAAACGGCGAAAAGTTGTGCGAGAAAGGCGGCTGCCCGGCAAGCACTACGTTGTTGTCACGCGTGCCGTGGACTTCAAATAAGCCAAGGTTTGGCTTCCTCCAGGTGAGGCCGTCACTACTTTCGGCATAACAGGTGACCTCGTCGGCCGAGCCGTCGCGGCCGGCCTTCGGCAAGCCACGATAATACATACGGAACAAATCCCCATCCTTCAGGACCGTCACGTAACCGCAAAACGCGCCTTCCCACGGCCGGTCGAACCGTAAAACCACGCCGGCAAACAAGGGCTCGTGAAGTTTCAAAGCTGCGCCGTCCAGCCGTTCAATAAGAAAATCATCCACGAATAACTCCAGGCGATTGCCCAGTTCGATGATGGCATAAGCGCGCGCGGCAAAACACATTGCTGCGACGACAATTGCGGTCCGGATGCGCGTGTTCAATGTTATCAGATCTTTCGACAACCTCCGGTGCCATGCAGCCGGAAGAGACTTCCGAAGTTGCGCGAACCTGTGCTGATAGTCAACGGTTCGGGTCATCAGGGGTGCGACTGAAACTGCCGGTCAAAAACTTTTCTCAATTTTGAGATTGTACTTTTAGGGATGGTGTATAAATAGAGCAGTTCATGAGCGATGAACTACCAAAACAAAATCGGAAATCAGAA